>Ga0214544_1002479_pt1 | contig 38807 bp, 25 predicted proteins | sample CNSS3metaG_FD_160074 | JGI IMG/M metagenome (GOLD analysis project Ga0214544, IMG submission 160074) | Root nodule microbial communities from cowpea collected in UCLA plant growth center, Los Angeles, California, USA - CNSS3 | ecosystem: Host-associated > Plants > Roots > Nodule | place: USA...
TTTTTATTTTTTTATTTTTTTTTTTTAAATTTTTTTTTTTTTTTTTTTTTTTTTTTTTTAACCTTTTGTTTTTTTTTTTTTTAAATCTGCGGATACTTTTTAAATTGGTAGTCGATTGATAAATGAGAGGGTAACATGTGTTTTTTTTTTCGGGTCGGGTAGCAGGTAGGTGCTTGAGTTGTTTATACGATTTAACATATTTTGGTTTCAATGTTAGTCGAAAAACATGCTTGAAATATTAAATAAACTTAATAGAATTTATTTAAAATGATTAAATTTATACATTTTTAAAGACGATTGATCAAATATTGCAAGTGACATCAATTGTCCCTATGGCAGAGATCAAGTAGGTCAGATCACAATCGATTCATGACACTTTGACTATTACGCTTTTAAGTATTTAGAGTTGTGCCTTAACTGATGTTTATAGTTTTTTTAACATTAAATTGGTATAAAATTTCAAAAAGTACAAATTTTATCTTTTTAATAAATTAAGAAATAAAAAATATATTTAAATATGAAAAAAATATGATGAGTCACGAAATTAGAAAGAATGAAACAAAATCACAGTGTCATAACAACTCTTTCACAAATATATAAAAAAAAGTGAGATTATGAAGACTGAAATCACAAATGACGACTTCTAATTACGTTAGAGAATTAAAAAATCGTCATGAATTACGACGGAAAATCATATTGAGTATTTACTTATTTAATTTGTTGTTATGTGTTTATTCGTTATGACCTAAACCTAAATGGGTTAAGTATGTTTTTAGTCCCTGAACTTTAACCCAAAATTGGAATTCGTCCCTCATCGAAACTTTGATAAATTTTGGTCCCTAAACTTTAAAAATGAATAAACATAGTCCTTTTAACCCAATTTTGTTAACGGTCGGGTGATAACTCCTTGTGTCCAACTCTGCAGAGTTTGGGAACCGTCACAGGTGCAAGCCACCCAGAGATCCAATGTCGCTTACATAATCCGGATATCGAGTCTAGAGTAATATATCTGCATTGTGGTTGTGGTGGTCTATGTGATTCTAGTGAAAATGACAAAGATTGCATGATTTCTGTTTATAATTGAACTGTATGATTCTTTTAATCAGATTAGCTTACCCTTGCTTGTTGTGTGTCTGTCTCGTGTTGTATGTTTTCCCTTTTGCGATGATCACCTATTCGGTGGGAGTAGATGTGGTTGCAGTGTCAAAGGCACTTCTGGAGGATAAAGAGCCATCGTGTTAGTGTTGAAGAGGAGGTTTCCAGTGGGAGCTTTAGCAGTGGTCAGTAGTACAGAGTTTATTAGTTTAGTTTAAGTGTATAAGTGATATATTTTTATAGTCATACCTTTTGTAAGACTGTATTAATATATTGTGTACACTGGATTATCTGTTGTGGAACTATGATGAAACTCCCTATTTTTATTAGTTTTAAGCTGCTAAATTGGGATGTTACAATTATTAATTTTATTATTCTATAAATTTATTTCACTTTTATTTACTATTTTTATTAATATAGTTATTATTATTATTATTATACAAATTTATTTAATTTTTATTGTTTTCTATCAATATTATTATATAAATTTATTTTATTATTAGACTAAGTAATAAATAATTATATAATTGATTATATTATATAATATAAATATAAATATAATTTATTATGTTATATAAGATAATTTATTTTCACATTATTTGCTGCTAAAGTTGTAAATAAATTATCTTTGAGTTAAATTTTCATAAAAAAAGAAAGGTCCAAAAATGTCTTTCCCATATTTTCATGGTCGTATTTCTGTTTAAATTAGCAGAAATAAACCACTTTTTTCATAAGTGTTTTTTCTTATCCACGAGAAGTACTCCTGCATAAATAAATACATCATTCCAAATATCACCATCCATGCATAGAACATTTTTAAATAAGACAATCCATGTTAAAACTGATTTTTTTTATTAGTTTATAGATTACTTTAATTATATACCTATTTATTGTAAAAAATAGACTGTAAAACTTAACAATGTGAAAGTGCAGATTTTTTGTTTGATTTTTTTATTATCTTCTTTTAAATATTAAAAATATATTAATATTGGTATATTAAAAAAGCTAATATACTTTGAACGGAAATGATATTTAGACATATATTTTGAACTTACTTTTGGCATAGTGACGTGTCAATCATTTTTTTTATTTAAAAATTTGTTTTATTTTACTTTTGTAAAATTGAAACACGTGTGAGAGAAGATGGGGAAGAGGTTCAGCATAGAGAACCCATGGTTTTCTCATTTGAAAGAGAGCACTGCAACTTGAGAGAAGAGAGAAGCAATGCCTCGCGACATCATCGAAAAGAGAAGTAGGGTCTGAGGTTTGGGTTCTCAACGGCGATGGGTGGTGATTCGTTTTGACTTTGTTCTTTATTTCACTCTCACAATTTCCAATGATTCATTTTCATTCAAATACCATACGTGATTGAAATGTTTGTGGTTGGTTGTTTTGTGGGTGAGTTGTAGGGTTTCTCCATTCTATCATTGCTGTTGGTGTAGATATCATTTAGGATTTAGATTTTTTCTGAGTTGAAGATGACGACACTAGACCACTCTTAACGGAAAAAAATATGACAGCAGGAGTCACACAATGTGGGGATTTATGTGCAAATAGGTGGGGAGTTGCGTTGGAGTTTTTGTACAAATACTGGACAGTTATGCAAGTATGAGATATCATGTTCAATGTACCTAATATGAACCATAAAATGACATTGAAGTCCTCATGAAGAACTAAAAAGTCTGTTAGACCCAATCTTAATGAAAAAAAATATGACAGCGTGAGTCACTAACATGTGGGGAGCCATGTGCAAATAAGTAGGGAGGTGCATTTAGGTTTTTGTACAAATACTAGACAATCATGTAAATATGAGACAACAACTTTAATATACCTAATGTCAACCACAAAAATCACATTGCAATCCTCATGAAGATCAGAAAGCTTCATTGGACCCAATCTTAACGAAAAAAAATATAACAGTAGAAGTCACACAAATGTGGGAAACTATGTGCAAATAAGTGGGGAGTTACGTTGAGTTTTTTGTACAAATACTGAACAATTGTGTATTTATGAAACAACATGTTCAATGTTCCTAATATGGACCACAAAAATGACATTGCAGTCTACATGAAAAACAAAAAAGTCTGTTGGACCTAGTCTTAACGAAAAAAATATGACAGAAGGAATCATAAACATGTGGGGAACCATGTGCAAAGAAGTGGAGAGTTGCGTTGGGATTTTAATACAAATACTAGACAATTATGTAAGTATGAGACGACATGTTCAATGTATATAATATGAACCAAAAAAGTGACATTGTAGTCTTCATGAAGAAAAAAAAGAGTTTGTTGAATCCAATCTTAATGGAAAAAAAATATGACAGCAGGAGTCACAAATGTGGGGAGCCATGTGCAAAAAAGTGGGGAGTTGCATTGAATATTTTGTACAAATACTGGACAATTATGTAATTATGAGACAATATGTTCAATGTAGTTAATATAGATGACAAAAATGACATTGTAGTCCTCATGAAGAACAAAAAAAATTTGTTGGACCTAATCTTAACAAAATAAAAAGACAGCAGGAGTTACACACATGTGGGGAACCATGTGCAAATAAGTGGAGAGTTATGTTAAAGTTTTTGTACAAATACTGGACAATTCTATATTTACGAGACATGTTCAATGTACCTAATATGGGCCACAAAAATGACATCGTAGTCTTCATGAAGAACAAAAAAGTTTATTGGATCTAGTCTTAATAAATAAAATATGACAGAAGGAATCATTAACATGTGGCAAAGAAGTGGAAAGTTGCGTTGAGATTTTAATACAAATACTAGACAATTATCTTAATTGTATAGAACATAACATGTATAAATTTTTAACTTGTACATACAACATGACTATTAAGACTGAGTCGAACAAACTATTTTGTTTTTCATAAGGATTAAAATGTGATTTTTATAACCAACCTTAGATACATTGAACATGTTGTCTCACAAATACATAATTGTTCAATATTTGTACAAAAAACATAACGTAACTCCCCACTTATTTGCACATAGTTTCCCACATTTGTGTAACTTCTACTGTTATATTTTTTTTCGTTAAGATTGGGTCCAATGAAGCTTTCTGATCTTCATGAGGATTGCAATGTGATTTTTGTGGTTGACATTAGGTATATTAAAGTTGTTGTCTCATATTTACATGATTGTCTAGTATTTGTACAAAAACCTCAATACACCTCCCTACTTATTTGCACATGGCTTCCCACATGTCAGTGACTCTCGCTGTCATATTTTTTTCATTAAGATTGGGTCTAACAGACTTTTTAGTTCTTCATGAGGACTTCAATGTCATTTTATGGTTCATATTAGGTACATTGAACATGATGTCTCATATTTGCAGAACTGTCCAGTATTTGTACAAAAACTCCAACGCAACTCCCCACCTATTTACACATAAATTCCCACATTGTGTGACTGCTGCTGTCATATTTTTTTCCGTTAAGAGTGGTTCTAGTGTCGTCATCTTCAACTCAGAAAAAACCTAAATCCTAAATGATATCTACACAAACAACAACGATAGAATGGAGAAACCCTACAACTCACCCACAAAACAACCAACCACAAACATTTCAATCACGTATGGTATTTGAACGAAAATGAATCATTGGCGATTGTGAGAGTGAAATAAAGAACATAGTCAAAACGAACCACCACCCATCGCTGTTGAGAACCAAACCTCAGACCCTACTTCTCTGTTCGATGATGTCGCGAGGCATTTCTTCTCCCTTCTCTCAAGTTACAGTGCTCTCTTCCAAATGAGAAAACCATGGGTTCTCTTTGCTGAACCTCTTCCTCATCTTCTCCCACATGTGTTTTAGTTTTAAAAAAATAAAATAAAACAAATTTTTAAATAAGAAAAATAATATACACGTCAGCATGTCAAAAGTAAGTTCAAAATATATGTCTAAATATCATTTCCGTACTTTGAAACATCAAAATTAATATCCAATAGTATATTTTGAAGATCGAAAATGATATTTGAACATGATTTTTAAACTCAATTTTGACATAGCTGACGTGGTAGAGCAATTTTGCTTTTTAAATTGATTTTCATTAAATGATATTAATTCTTGTATGTGCTACGGACAGTTTTGGAGGCAAAGAGCAAAATGCATTGTGTTTTGCAGAGAGAAATAGAGGCTTTATGTTTCGTTGAGAGAAGATAGAATGGTTTCCGTTGCCGTCATCCATGCCTATGTTGATGATCTTTTGTAAGTTTCCTTTTGTTCTATCCCACACCTTCATCTTCATTGTTTCCGAATTTCCTTTGTTGTTTTCACACATCTCTATGGTTTGTGCTTGGTAAAGTTGTGACCTTTGGAGGAAAAATTGAGTTGTCTTCGTTGTTGATGGAGGTGTGGTTTAGTGTGCAGTTTATGGTGGGGTTTTGTACATTGTTGGCATTTTTTGGGTGGTGTTGTTGGAATTCTTCCTTCCTTCATCGACGTTCATTGCGTTGTTGGTTATGTGTGTCTTTTTTATGGTGGTAGAGTTCCTCTTTTGTTACCTTTCCATTCCGTTATGGGTGATGTGGGTCGTTTTATGATATGTTTTTTTGTTCGGAAGTAGAAAATGGGAAATAAAGGACTTCAATTTGGTGATTGCAGTGAGGAGAAGAAGGTATGTTATGTTTTACCTGGGCATTGATGGTAAAAATAGTATGTGGGGAATTGTGATGGTAAAAATAGAGAGTTATGTTGGATATTTTGGTCATGAGTTGTAGTACTTAAAGAAAAAAAAAAAATATATATATATATATATATATATATATATATATATATATATATATATAATGTGAACACCAAATGTTCAATGTTGGCATAATATAAGACAAAATAATTTTCATTACTACTAAATTTAGTAACACCTAGTTTGGATGATGACCATGAAGAAAAGTCTCTTAAGTTACTTATGACCCATGTGAGGAGTTGTGATGGTAAAAGTGGGGAGTTGTGTTGGTTATTTTGTTCATCAGTTGCAGTACTTAAAGAAATAAATAAATAAATAAATGTCACAACCAAATGTTCAGTGTGGACATAATATAAGACAAAACGATTTCTATAGCCACTAAATTCAATGGCACCTACTTTGGATGGTGTCCATGAGAACAAGTCTCCTTAGTTATTATTCTGAAAAAATAATATTTTTTGAAAAGTAAGGATGATTTTTTTTGGGAATGACGATATTTTTCAGAATATTTTTTCAAAATAATAACTAAGGAGACTTTTTTTATGGCAACCATCCAAAGTAGGTGTTACTGAATTTAGTGATAATGGAAATTCTTTTTTATTATATTATGCCCACACTAAACATTTGGTGTTCACATTATATATTTTTTTCTCTTTAAGTAATGCACTGATGACCAAATATCCAACATAACTCTCCATTTTTACCATCACAACTCCCAACATAGGTCATAATTAACTAAGGAGACTTTTTTTCCTGACAACGTTCAAAGTAGGTGTTATTGAATTTAGTGGTAATGGAAATCCCTTTTTCTTATATTATGACCACAATGAACATTTGGTATTCACATTATTTATTTTTTTTCTTTAAGTACTGCAAGTGATGACCAAAATAACCAACATGACTCCCCACTTTTACCATCACAACTCCCCACATGTTATAAGTAACTTAGGAGACTTTTTTTCATTGACACCATCTAAAGAAGGTGCTACTGAATTTAGTGGCAATGAAAATTGTTTTGTCTTATATTATGTCCACACTAAACATGCGGTGATGACATTTTTTTTTTAAGTAATTCAAGTGATGACCATAATAACCAACATAATTATCCACTTTTACCATCACAACTCCCTGTAGTTATGAGTAACTTAGGAGACTTTTTTTTATGGTCACCATCCAAAGTAGGTGCTACTGAATTTAATGGTAATGGAAATCTTTTTGTTTATATTATGCCCACACACAAAAATTTCATGTTCACATTATATATTTTTTTTCTGTAAGAACTGCAACTGATGACCAAAATATCCAACATAACTCCCTACTTTTACCATCACAACTCCCACATACTTCATAAGTAACTTATGAGACTTCTTTTCATGGTCACCATCCAAAGAAGGTGTTATAACTGCAATATACTCCTTCTGTTCAACATGTAATCTATCATTCAAAGCACTAATATACTTCACTTTGCAGGAATGACGGGAAAACATCTGTATACCCAATCATACATTTAGTCCCTTCACAAAAATTCAAAGAAATCATACATTTAGTCCCTTCACAAAAATTCCAAGAAATCATACATTTAGTCCCTTCACAAAAATTCAAAGAAATCAATGCACAGGTAAAACATAACATACCTTCTTCAACTCACTACAATCACTAAATTGAAGTTCTTTATTTCCCATTTTCTACTCCTGAACTAAAAAACATATCATAAAACGACCCACATCACCCATAACGGAATGGAAAGGTAACAAGAGAGGAACCCTACCACCATAAAAATGACACATATAACCAACAACGCAATGAACATCGACGAAGGAAGGAAGAATTCCAACAACACCACCAAAAAAACGCCAACAATGTATAAAATCCCACCACAAACTGCACACTAAACCATACCTCCATCAACAACAAAGACAACTCTATTTTTCCTCTGAAGGTCAGAACTTTACCAAGCACAAATCATAGAGATGTGCGAAAACAACAAAGGAAATTCAGAAACGATGAAGATGAAGGTGTGGGATAGAATAAAAGGAAACTTACAAAAAACCGTCACTGTAGGTGTGGATGACGGCAACGGAAACCACTCTGTCTTCTCTCAACAAAACATAAAATCTTTGTTTCTCTCTACGAAACACAATGTCTTTTGCTCTTTGTCTCCAGAACTGTCTGTAGCACATGCAAGAATTAATATTATCGAATGAAAATCAATTTAAAAAATAAAATTGCCCTACCACGTCAATTATGTCAAAATTGAATTTAAAAATCATATTCAAATATCATTTTCGTTTGAAAATATACAACATGATGAAAAAAAAAAATCAAGTCTCATACATGTTATCGAACATCGTCTTTTGTGTTGTAACTCTATGAACTTGTCCTCCTTGTTTATGTCCAAAAACTACTGCCAAAACCACGAAAACAGTAACAATGGTTTCCATTTTCGTACCCACAATTTACTTTCATATATAATATTTTTTTATATATAAAATTGAATCAATAATTCAGCGATTAATATATATATATATATATATATAATTCAATAAATATATTGTATTTAGTAAATACAATAATTAGTATCATAAAAGAGAAATATTAGTATACATATCAGTAACATTAGCAGAGGATATTAAACATAATTAAAAAAAAAACAGGACTACAAGGGTAATTATATATATTTTTATTTGTTAATAGTTAACATAATTTTGACAAAGGAAGGAACTTTTTTGTATGTAAAAAAGGATATTGGATGCAATTACCTAAAACTAAACATAATGTAGTTTGTATATAATGTTCTTTATAGATAAGAACACAAGACTGAAAAAATATTATTATGAGGAAGCATAAAAAATAATAAATAAATATTTGAAGTTTCTTATAAATCTATTTTCAATTGAGTGTTTAATAATATTTCTTATTTATTAGATACTAAAATTTTTATATTTCTTAATTATTTAAAAAAATATTGATTAGGTATTATCTTGTTTTCTTTTATCTCCACAATTTAAAAAAATTAAAATTGGTATAAAATGATAATAAAACAAAAAAAAATATTATCATTTTATATTAACTAATATTATTTTATTAATCATAAAATATATTTATTAATAATGAATACAATAAGATTTTGAATACCTAATAAAAAAATTAATGAAAGTTTAATAAAAAATATACATATTAGATTTAATTGTTTATGATTAAAATAATATAAATATTAAGTGGTTTTAAATTTAGTTTTTATATATAGTTATAGTAAAAAGGAAGACTGTTTTGGGTTGCGTAGAATGTTACAACATAGTAAGTTACGAAGTTAGGAGTTAAAAGACCTTGAAAGATTCAGCAAACATGATTGATTGATTAGTCCAACACTTTTCTTGTCTTCATTTCTGTTCCTATGTCCCTCACTGTCTCCACTCTCATTTCTAGCTGTCTTCTATTCTCCATTTTTCCTCTTTCCCACTGCGCACCAAACTCAAAACAAATGGAAACAGAGTAGTGTTTTCAATACAAAGAAATGCCAAAAAAAGAAAATGGAAGAAGAGTGAGTGTTATTATGCATTTTTTTTTTCTTCAAAACATTGTTTTTTCTCATATAAATATTTTTTCATTCAAAAATTACATAAATAAATTTTCCTAAACCCTGAATGGTTATGATAACTTTTACTTCTCCTTTCCTTTTTAACACGTTGTCTCTCTCTTCTCAAGAAACAGTTGATTTGTATTCGTTGGCTCTGAATTCTAAGAAAGTGGTTTCACTGAAAGCTCAAATTTGTCTTTCTTTCTTTCTTTCTTTCTTTCTCCCGTTGCCATTGGAGATGACTTCCCTCAGAGAACTTCTCACAGAAGAAGGCTTCTACCAAACAACTTCAAACCTCAACCCTTTGAAGCCAAAATTCAAATTCTCACCGCAAACACCAGAGATAATAATAAACTCACTCCCTCTACACATATGCAACGATCGAAAAAGCCTTGATTGTTCCAACAACAACTCCACGATACCAAGTGGGTCTTGGTCTTTTCAATCCAACTCTCAAAGGGTTGGTTCACTTTCTGAAATTTGGAAGAATTCCAAATCATTGTTTTCACCGGGTTCAAGAACAGTGGGACCTCCCATGAATGAAGTAGCCACCAGAGCAGTGGTTTCTATCCTCAGTGGCTACATTGGAAGATTTGTGAAAGATGATCATTTCAGGAAAATAGTGAGAGACAAGTGCAGTTCTTACTTGATCAGAAGGAGAAACGGTTCTGGGTCAGAAGAAGAGGTTCTGGTAAACATGAAACTGGCCATGGAGAATATTGACAAGTTGGTGCAGGATCAAGGGACAAGGAAAGAGATAAAGATGGAAAGCTTAAGGAACTCCATTGAGCTTTTGACCATAGTTTCTTCATTGAATAGTAAAAGTAAAACACCAAGGGAAGCTGGTTCAACTTGTGGAATACCCAATTCCCATATCTCTGCTTGTGCTCAGCTCTACTTGGCAATAGTTTACAAGCTTCAGAAGAACAACAGGATTTGTTCTAGGCACCTGCTGCAAGTGTTTTCTGATTCTCCATTTTTGGCTAGGACTTACTTGCTTCCTGACCTTTGGGAGCACGTGTTCCTTCCTCATCTTCTCCATCTTAAAATTTGGTATGCTGAGGAACTCGATGCACTTTCGGCTTCGACTGAATGTCAGGATGTGAAGGAGAACACAATGAGGACTTTGAGCAAAGAGTATGGGAAAAAAGTGGACACAGGAACTGCTTTGTTTGCTTTGTATTACAAGCAGTGGCTTAAAGTTGGGGCAAACGAGCCTCCTCTTCCCGTTGTTCCATTGCCATCAAGACCAAGTCGAGGATCATCAAGAAAAATGTCTTCAGATTCTTTTGTTTTGAGTTCTTCAATCAACAAAAACTTGTAAGTGACATGGATATTTTGCATTCACTGGCTCATTCATTCTAGTTATGTTTTCACAAGAAACAAATCAGGTAAATGGTAGTTTATGTTTTGGTTGCTTGCAATAGATACAAGGAAGTATTTGGCCCCAAACTAGAGCTGAAATCTACCACCCTGGCTGATCAAAATGGATTGCTGACAATCAAATGGGGCTCAGGGAATGATGAAAATTTGTATGGAGATGACTACAACCGCAGTTCACTTCAGGTAAGTTTCAGTATCTTCATTGAATGACAGATTTAAAATATAGAATGCATTTGAAACATATAATGTCTTTTTATTTCCCACCTTTGGCAGAAACAAGACACTGTATTCCTTGGAAAATCTTCAAGGTCAATTGACGATAGTTATGCCGAATTAAAGCAAGGGTCACAGAGATTGGACTATTTTCAGTGCTTTTCTTGTAGGAGTATGCAAGCAGAAAGCTTGGTGAGCAGCAACTACGCATCCTGCAATGCTTCATTTAGAAACGAAGCAACTGTTCTTTCAAGCGAATTTGTTGGAGCTATCACAACTATATGTTCATCAGATACTCTCAGTGAATGTGAATTTGCAATTCGTGTGATTGCCAAAGCTTGGTTGAACTCTCATGTTGACCCTCTAATTGAAGAAGCAGTGTCACAATCTAGTGTAGTTGAGGCTATCCTGGAGGTACTGTTTGCCTCAAGTATAGATGAAATTCTAGAATTGGCTATATCAGTTTTAGCAGAACTAGTAGGGAGGAATGATGCAATTAGAGAAATTATACTGAGCTGGGATCCACTACTAGATATCTTTGTGAGACTTTTAAGAAAAACTGGCCTGTTCCTAAAAGCTGCTGTTCTGCTTTATCTGTTAAAGCCACAGGCAAAACAGATGTTATCACCAGAATGGGTGTCTCTTGTACTTCGAGTGTTAGAATTTGGAGACAAAGTTCTAACCCTCTTCACAGTTCAATGCTGTCCTCAAGAGGCTGCAATTTACTTTATGGACCAACTTCTTACTGGTTTTGATGAAGTTAAGAATTTAGAGAATGCTAGGCTGGTTGTTTCTCTTGGGGGATTGCCCTTTCTCATGAAAAGAATTGAAGAAGGAGAGGTTCACCAAAGAAACAAAGCTGTTTTTATTATTTATAGTTGCATTTATGCTGAAGGAAGCTGCCGGAGTTTTCTATCTGACAATATAAAGAAGAGTTCTTTGCTAGAACTCATTGTTCTCAGTAACAGTAAAAGTTGCAGTGGATGTGCCTTTGCTGTGCTAGCTGAGTTGCTCTATCTTGAAAGGCACTTTTTCATTACCTAACTTTTTTTGAAGATATCTTTTTATTTGTTTCCTTACTAAATTTTACCACAAAGTGCTGACATGAGTCTTTTGAAACTGTCAGAACCACCAAGATTTTAAAATTCTTAAGGGGACTTAAAGATGGATGGGGTGGCCTAAACACAATGCACATTCTGTTCATCTATCTTCAGAGGGCTCCACCAGAACAACGTCCTCTGGTTGCAGCAGTATTATTGATGCTTGATATTATGGTAATTCTTTCACCCTCTTGAATGGAAACATTAACCTTTTATTGTTCGGAGAAAAACATTTAGGTGAATAATTTTCCAAGTTGTTCTATAATCAATCAAGCTATTAGACTGTTTAACCGTCCATTAGTCCGTAATATATCAAGTTTAGTTTGTTGAAGAGTTCACAAATGGAAAAGCAGTTGTTTTGCAGGAAGATCCTTTCAAAGAGAGCTTTTATAGAGCAGAAGCAATTGACGCAATTGTGGTTGCTTTAGATTGTCAAGTGTGTAATGATATAACACAAGAACAATCAGCAAGAGCTTTACTCTTGTTAGCAGGAAACTTTACTTATACAGGAGAATCATTAATGGAGAGAACATTTTTACACAAAGCTGGCTTTCAAGAAAATTGCATGGAAGGTTCCTCTTATGGCAAGGAAATTGTTGTTTATGATTCAGCTCACAAGGTAACCATTGGATTATAATTATGCAATTGTCAAGTTTCATATCCCTGGTTCTGTAAACAGGAACCGCTTTTAGTATCACTAGCAATTCAAGATATTGATTGGTTGCATGTTGTTGATTAGAGTGAAGAGGACAATGAAGCTGAAACATGGCGAAGAACAACAGCATGTGTCTTGTTCCAAAGTGGAAACAAGAATTTACTAAAGGCACTTTCAGATTCTTTAACCAATGGAGTCCCAAGTTTAGCACGAGCTAGCCTTGTAACAATTTCTTGGATGAGTAGCTACCTTCACTTAGTTGATGACAGAAAGTTCCCACCATTGGCATTCTCAATCCTCACGCCACTGCTGCTAAAATCATTGAATTATGATAAAGAGGTTGAGGCAAGAGTTTTGGCTTCATATTCATTGCTATGCCTTGTAAAAAATTCAGGTATGAACTATGAAAGGACCATTTGCTTCAGTTTTGCTCAAACTTTTAGATTTGGCATCAGAAGAAAAAGGGGGGCTTCAGAATATACTAATATAAACTAATGAGATTTTAATCAGAATTTTGTATCGTTGGTTAACTCTTCTCTTTTTCATTTGTCCTTTTTTTTGTCAAACTTGTAGCAGGATGTGTCTCTTTCCTAGCATCAGTGGATAAAGATTCAATAAAAAATCTTCAAAATCTCTCTCTTGTTACGTGGACTGCGAATGAGCTAATTGCAATCATCTCGAAAAGCAGCTTGCAGTACAAAAGAATGAAAAACAAAGCTCATTTTTGAACTGTTGGTGTGTTCTTTGTTCATTCGCGTGATTGTAATTAACCAGCACCATCCTTGAGTTTGCATAGCTGATTAGTTTGAGTGGAAATGTTACTGCCAAAAGTCTACTTTGTTTCATTTTATGATAGCTTATGATCTCACAACCTGAAAAGCTTGTTCAGCCAAAGAAAGAAACAACTAACACGGGGAAAACAGTAAAATAGTCTTGCGTGCTAAATCATATCCAACACAAGAAGTTACCCATTGATTATGGTATTATGTTTTCGTTCCAAGATTACAAAAAGTGTGATTATGTCAATGTCTTTGTAACATCACTCGATGAAAGGAAAGGAAAAAGAGGACAAAAAATAGATGAGAAAAAGGGGGTAACTTTATTAAGCATTTTGCATGGATTACTAACTTATTTCTTGCGTGGTTGTGCATGTGCACCTCCATGCTCGAGGCTGTGACAGACTAAAGTACCCCCCACACTCTCCATAAGGAAAAAGGAATCTCTTAGCAAAAAACTATTTTCCTGCCGAATAGCAGACAAACATGTGGATGTGACTGTGATCACTCATTGCAGGAACCTCACGAGGGGAGAGAACTGTTTTTCTAAGCTTATAGTAACTTCAAAATTAAATCCATTCCATACACACATAAGCAAGCTAAGTATTAAACTTGGATTGGTACTCAGGCTGGTCAACAAATTGAGATATTTAAAAATAAAAAATGTTTTTAGCCGCTAAAGTTAGATATAAAATTAAAATTCGTTCGTATCACAAATTTTGATACAATTTAGTTCAAAAAAATAAATAGATATATTGTCTTTCTGATCTAATTACATAAACTTTTTTGACGCGTTAAAGTGTATTTCAACTTATGTTTAAATTGTTTATATAATTTGATACATTTCAACTCAATTGTCTCGTTAGAATATCATTTAACACATAAAAGAGATTAACAATTTTGAATTAAAAGTATCATATTAATTCATTTAAATTTTAAAACTAAAATGTATCAAAATTTAAAAAAGAACAAATTCTAATTTGACGTCCAAGTTTAAAAACTAAAAGTATATTTAATTTATTTTTTTCTCAATTGTTTTATTTAAAAAAAAAAAAAAACTGTTTCATGATTTTTTAAAGGTCGTTAGGAATCTAACAGCGAGTTAAAAGTCTTATATCACAGATAAAATTAAAAAAGATGAGTGCAATATAAAAAGATAGACCCACAAACCATAAACAGTAAGGTTTTATATTTAAGTGGTATAAGGTCTCTTAACTCATACCTCAAAGGTGATGAATTTTCTTAATTTATCTCAGTAAAAACATCTCAAGAGCTGTATCACAGTTGATAGTTTGTGTTGATGACGATCAAATGTTGGGGTAATATAACATTTCCACTAACATAAACTCAGACTTTAGTTTTAAGAATTAGTAAATATGGTAAGAAACCATAGTGAGGAAACTATGCAAAGCTGGATAAGTTTTTGGGACACTAAGATTCCAAGTGTTAGTTACTTTTATTAGGCCAAAAAAAAACATGCATCGCTGGAACAGAGGTCAAGTCCTACGTCATCTATACATTGATGTTTTGGCTCTCTGCGTATGGCCTTTGCCACCATTTATAAATCTTGGCATCTAACGTAATGCTAATTTCCCACATATATAAAGACAAACCAACTTTTCTTTCTCTATAGCCGCTTCATATAAACTACTGAATCATCCATATCGCACCAACAAAATCACTTTAGTCTCAATATTATTATCATGCCATTTGTCTTCTGTAGCAATACACTTTTTGTCATTATTTAAATTTATATCAATCACATTTTACTATGTAATTCTCCTACAACTATATAGTATCATTCTCTGAGATAAAAATCACATGACTAAGAGATTCACCAATAATAAAATTTCATAATATATAACTGATACAAACTTTATCTTACAAACTAATTTTGTAGAATTGAATTAAACTTAAAGTTAAAATCTTATCGATTTTGTGTTCGAAATTTTCCCCAGGGGCAAGAATAGTCTATTTTGGTACATTTATTCCTTCTCATCTTTAAGCAATGAATTTTGCAGCAAATGACAGAGGGTTTTTGATTGGTGAAACTCCATGCTGAGGCATGTGGTTGCAGTGGGTGGCCACAAGTGTATCTTCCATTGTCTTGACCTGCATTAGAGGAACCCCATCTCCAACAAAACAATGAAACAGCCGTATACAAAGCAAAAAGAGTAAGACAAGAATCCAAACTCCAATTTTTCATGAAATATATGACCAATCATCATCGTTTTTGAATGTGCATGGTCCCCATTCTTCGCTCTGTTCACATGCTACTCTCAGTTCTTGGTCTCCAATACTGACTCTTCTGAATAATAGTGACGAACCAAACACTGTTCAAAGTTCAAACCCTCCCTTTGCACCAGAAAGTAGACGGTACGAGAAATGAGGAGTGGAATGTACCACATAACATTTCATCTCGTTAAGGGAAAAATTGAAACCGTTAATCTAAAATGTAAGTTTCAATATAGGTTGTAATGTAATGTAAGATTCCATTAGAATACCATTATCCAAATAACTGTTACAATATTGTACGGAAATCGCTTGTAAACAAATGATATCCAGGATAAATCCAAAAACTGACCCCTACTTGATTCCTTACTTTCTCTGAACTTGCACTTTCGACCTTTTTCCTATGTACCCTCAATTATTTAGCGGTGAAAATCTTTTTCATCGTGTGTTTCATTTAAAAAATATTTAAAACATAAGGGTTAAGAATGATTTACTCCTAAATGTAAAATTTCGTTTCTGTTCAAACTTCCATACATTTTAATTTCAAAAGTTTAAGAATAAGTAAATATAATTCTTTTAACCTATAACATTAATTGTTTTTTACTTATTAAATGGTATTTTGAGCTGATATTTGATATTTGAATTCAAATATGTTAAAACACTACAAATAACTCAAACATCATTTTTAAAATAAAAGTTAATACAATTAAGTTTGAAAATTAAAATATACAAACAAATTATAATTTCACATAATAACAAAAATATATTTAAACATGAAAACAATAAATAATTCTTTATTTCATGTTTCATGTATGTTAAGACACCATAGATTAATAATCACAACAATCGAATTATGGAAAATTGAATGGTTCCATCAAGATTTTATTTTTAAAAGGCAATTAATATAACTCTGAACCAGAGCTATAGGATTTACCATTAATGAAAGATATGAAACTTTGGCAACAGAGAAGGATGATAGAAGAGACAAGGGGCAGTTTCGGAAAATGAGTTAAGAAAGACAAAATAATAAAGTAAAATAATTTGAGCCATTGATTTAAAATAAAATGATGTAATAGGGTTTAGGTTTAGGGTTTGTCTAGCTATGTCTACCACCCGCAACCTACCCCGGAACACTTTGCTAAGTCTTTTTCTTGACTTACGTAAGAATTTAAAAAACACAAACTTTATATTCAATATCATATATCAATTAAATCTTTGTTGAATGAACCAAAACTGAACCAAATTTAAAAAACACAAACTTTATATTCAATATCATATATCAATTAAATCTTTGTTGAATGAACCAAAACTGAACCAAACATTAATATGTGTTTATAAGACATGGTTCAGCTAATCAAACATTATTCTAACATTGTAGAAATCCGGTCACTCTCACTTAACAGACACCTAAAAAATTTATATTTATTTGACCCATTCACTCCCTTTTTTTAAACGAGTTGCCTGACATGATACTATATCAGACCAACTATGGTCTGTCTTAAAAAAAAAACTAAAATAAAAAAAAACATATATATAAATTTGAAATTTTAACTTTTACATTATTAAATTTAAATTTTAGATATAAGTATTTGATTTGTAAATAAATATAAGCTATAATACATATAAGTGTTTTAAGGACGTGATACTCTTTTAATTTTTTAAAATATAATTTTTATTTTATAAAATAAGTTAATTCACAAATTTACCGCATGACTCAACATCAATCCATTGAAGTTGCCGGTGAAAAATGACTTCATTCAATTTTAGTTACAACTTTTTAACTTATTTTACTATAGTTTTGTGTTAACTTGTCCAACTTAAATTTATTTTGACAACTCTACTTATATCTCATTGGATAAAAAGCTTGATTTCTTTAATTAAATATAAATTTCATTTATACGTAATTTAAATAGTCAATCATTGCCAGACATAAAAGAAGTAGGATTAAATTGTCAATATAAAGTATAATAGAAATCTTAATCCATCCTATGAAATCAACCTACAAAAAATAAAAAATAAAAGTTCAAATTATTTATTCTATAAAATTAATTTGAGTAAACAAGTTTAAGAAGAATGTAAAATACATTAACAATTTTTAAATTTTATGTGAATACTTTTTTTAAAATTAAAGAAATAAAATCTATAAAATAATATAACCATAAGAAATAGATTTACTTTTATTTTCTAAAATCAATATAATTTAAAAAAAACACATTTAAACTTTAAACTAAGATTTTGAATATATTTTTCATTTTTTAAAAAGTGTACGAGCAATGTGTCACACTAATATTCTGTTGGATGGGTGAATTAGGCTCGACAATGAAGTAGTCGAAAACAAAAATCTCTAATGGGACAAACAACAATAAACTAATAGATTAAAATATTTAATATGACCCACTATTAAATTAAATTGACAAATATGCCCGTTAGGAAGACTCACTTTTACACTTATACGGTATTATACCTTCACTTGATAATATGTATAATACCACAGACATTATTAGGGAGGACAATGAGACACCGTGAAAATAAAGATTTTATTAGTTTATATTTATTTTCAAAGAAAAAATCATTCTTATTTTCGTATTCATATATAATACTATCAAATTATTGTATTTAGTAACGGATATAAATATGTCTGTGTATATTTGTTATCTTACTCTTTTAATATCAATTAATTTATCTTTTAATAAAAAAATTAAAAATTATAAAAAAATATATAATATTATTATATATTTAATGTCAAAATAATGCATTTACATTTTTTATATCAAATATTTAAAAAAAAATTATAATTATATAAATTTCAAACTAGTGTATCAAATAACAATTGAACAAAAATAAAAAATTTATATAAATATAACATAATTATATATAAATAAAATTTGATGATAACTATAAACATTTATTAAATTTATAAACGTTAATAAAATAAATTTGATAAAGTTAAAAAATATTTTCAAAAAATTATGAAAGAAAAATAAATTTAAATTTAAAAATATTTCAAATATCTTTCTGGTTTCTTTCTTTAATTTAACGAAATCTCTTTTTTCATTCATTAATAATGATTGTAATACATCAATTCAACGGAACATACAAAAAATAAATATTACACTAATAATAATTTAAATTTAGCATAAACTTTTAATCAAAATAATTTTGGGTGATGATATAGAAGATTTCTGAATTGGGATGATAAAAATAATTATATAAAAAATAATCAAAATAATATTCTCCATGATAAAAATAAGGTTACATTATATTTTTGGTCCCATTTTTGTTAGAAAATATGAACTTGGTCATTTTTCTATGTCTCAATTTAGTTTTTATTTTGAAAATTTAAATGCAATCTGGTTTGGTCCTTTCCATTAGTACTATACTAACAATGTTAAAGAGGTGTCATGTAAGGCCCAGTAAAAATTGGGCTTATTACTTTCTGTCCTAAAGTGAAGGGCTGCCCCTTGTGTTTGGGCCTAGAGCTGGCCCAATTGATAAAACCACTCTTGTTACCCTAATGTTTCCACTTTCTTGCATTCACAGACTTGCAGCCATTTCCCTCACTAGTGCACTAGAGCTCTGCTAGGGTTAGCTTTGTCGTCTCGAACCAGTCCGCTCAAAGCTCACGTACTACTTTCTGCTCCATTTCCAGGTTCGTCTCTCGAGCTGTTGTGCTCCGTGGTCCAATGTCGAGGTCTCGTACAAGCCATTTCCAGGTAGAGAGGCTAAAACCTTACTCATATGTCCCGTTTTCTTGTAGTGTGGCTGTCATTTCGAGTTTGTATGGTTGGAGTGTTGTCATACTGGTCTTGGATGCATAAATCTATTGTATGAACCTATTGTGGAGCTGGTACGAGGGACTGTTGCAGGAAAACAGTGGCGAGACCTGCTAATCTCGCCCAGGCGTACTAATCTCGCCCAGGCGAGCCAGTCTCGCCTAGGCGAGACGAGCAGGGACTCGCCCAAACCCTAATTCGCGAGAGGTCGCCCAGGCGACCCGCTCATTATTTTTGAGCGAGCGAGTATCTCGCCCAGGCGAGAGGGGTCTCACCTAAGCGAGATCCCACGTGGTTTCCCTGATGCTTTTGAGCCCTCGCCTAGGCGAAGAGGGGCTCGCCTGAGCGAGACTCTTCAGCCTGAGCGAGGGGCTGGGCGAGACCGGGTGCTGTTTGGATGCTTGTTTGTTCTTGGATGATTGATATTGGTTTGAGTATGAATGTTATGATGAGAAATATGTATATACTGGAGTATTAAGTAAGTTTGGCATGATTCATGAATTTTAGATGATGGGTTTGGTATGAAAATTGGCATGTGAACTAAATAAGATGGGTATTATTAAAGTGGCATGATAACATGATGAGTTGGATCTTATGTACATGGGTGGACTATGATGTGTTGGAATGAGTTGGGCCTGGATCATGAAAGGCGTTGGCTTCAAAGGTTGGTACGATTAATGTATATCTATGCGTGGTGAATATTATTTGGCTATGTGAATATGGTTGAATATTATTTGGCTATGTGAATATTCTTTGTTCTTGGATTTGTAAACTTTTAGTCAAATCGTTATCCTTTTTTGTTGGCATCGTGGTGTGCCTAGTTGTGTAGGGGTGGTGTTAAGAACCCCAGGACTGCGTTGTTATACTATCTTATGTGTGGCGTTTCCTTTAATTGCTTTTATAAATTAAATGGGACGTTACATTTATGGTATCAGAGCGGTCATTCCTTAGGTCTGTGGACTTGGATGTCCGCTTAGCTTTCTCTGTGTCTTCTGAGTGTTCTTAGTTGAATTCTTGCCTTATTCGAGCCTAACCAAGTGATGTTCTGTGTGCCAGTGAACTATGGCACCTCCTCGTCGAACTTCTCAATCATCCCAGGGGGACGCATCTGATATCTCCAGAGCTATAGAGGCGATGGTAACAACTATGGCGTAGCAGAGTGTTGCGATGATGCAGCAACATGAGGCATCCATGCAGCGACAGGCGGCGTCGCTTGAGCAACAACAGGCAGTGATGCAGCAGATGGAGGCTGCGAGAGTAGCTGTTGAGGATGCTCATCGGTAACATATGGAGGCCCTCCGCCAGCTGGAGGAGAACAGGGCGGCTGCCCCTATGTTTGGTCCTGAACCACGACCTGCAGTCAGGGAGTGGAGCTTGGAGGATTTTCTGAAGCACCACCCGACAAAGTTTGATGGGAAGACTAGTCCTGACGCCGCAGACCAATGGCAGAGCATTGGTGGATCAGCACCAAATCCATACTAGAGGAGAGAGGTGAGCCAGTGACATGGGAGGCTTTCAGAGAGAGATTTCTCTCCTAGTATTTTCTAGACAGTATCCGGTACGCCAAAGAGGTAGAATTCCTCTAGTTGACTCAGGGGGGAAAGACCGTGACGGAGTATGTTGAGAGGTTCAAGCACCTCAGCCGCTTTTATACTCTACCACTTGATGAGGAATGAAGATGTCGTATGTTCGAGAACGGTCTCTGCGGTGATATCCGCTTGATGGTGGCTCCTTTGTCCATCAAGGATTTTGCCGCTCTGGTGGAGAAGGCCAGGGTGATGGAGAAGATGAAACATGAGGTGGAAGGTCAGCGTCCACAGCAGCCACAGCCGCCTCAGAGGATTGGTAGACCATCTGGGTTTAAGCCCAAACATGAGGAGCGGAGAAGACCATATGATAGACCCCACCCTCAGCCTCAGGGGTCTAGCAGCTTTTCTCCTCAGCAGCGTCGAGTTCAGTGTTATATTTGTGGAGGTCCTCACCTGAGGAGCGCTTGCCCACGCATGGAGGGCTACCGTCGATGCAACAACTGTGGCAAGGAAAGCCACTTTGGGAAGGACTGTCCCAACCTTGCCAGGGCAGCAACACGCCCTCCAGTCCAGACTCCCCATTAGTATCAGAGGAGGGACAGAGGCAACAGGCCTAAGGCGACCGACAGGGTGTATGCTATGTCAAAAGCTGAGGCATCAGGCTCAGGTAACTTGGTTATGGGTAGTTGCATGATAGCTGGTACTTCTTGCTGTGTGTTGTATGATTCTGGAGCGACACACTCCTTTGTGTCAAATGCATGTGTGGAACATTTGGGTCTGCCGGTACGCGAGCTGCAGTGTGAGCTTGCGGTATCTACTCCGGCGTCAGGCTTGGTCAGGACGTCATCCTTATGTGCTATGTGTCCAGTGGAGGTAGAAGGACGCAAGTACATGGTGAACTTAATCTGTCTGCCTCTACAAGAGTTGGAGGTGATCTTAGGAATGGATTGGCTCTCTACCAATCGCGTTCTAATAGACTGTCGAGAGAAGAAGCTGCTTTTTCCTAACACAGAGGAGCCTGAGTTGGTATCTTCTCAGGGTGTTATGAAGGAACTCCATGACGGCGCGCAGTAGCTACATGATCTTCACACATCTGGAGGTGGAGGGAGGAGAGACGACGTCAGTAATACCGGTTGTGTAGGATTTTGAGGATGTGTTCCCAGAGGAAGTGCCAGGGTTACCTCCCCGCAGAGAGGTAGAGTTCTCGATCGATCTAGTGCCAGGGATAGGTCCAGTATCGATGGCTCCCTACCGCATGGCTCCGACAGAGTTGGTTGAACTTAAGAAACAAATAGAGGAACTGATGGTGAAACAATTTATCCGACCCAACACTTCGCCTTGGGGAGCGCCAATGCTGTTAGTGAAGAAGAAGGATGGGAGTTCGCGTCTGTGTGTGGACTACAGACAGTTGAACAAAATGACAATCAAGAATAAGTACCCTCTTCCGAGAATCGATGACTTGATGGATCAGCTACATGGGTCAACAGTATTCTCGAAGATTGATCTGCGGTTAGGATACCACCAGATATTGGTGAAGGATGATGACGTACGGAAGACGGCCTTCAGGTCTAGATATGGCCACTATGAGTATGTGGTTATGCCGTTTGGTGTGACCGACGCTCCAGCGGTGTTCATGGACTACATGAATAAGATCTTCCGGCCCTTCCTAGATAAGTTTGTCGTAGTCTTCATAGACGACATTCTTATCTATTCCCGAACTCGGGAGGAGCATGCAGAACACCTGAGGTTGGTGCTTAGTGTTTTGAGAGAGAAGCAACTGTATGCCAAGTTGTCCAAGTGAGAGTTCTGGATGAGCGAGGTTCAGTTTTTGGGGCATGTGATATCCACCCAGGGGATTGCAGTGGACCCAGCGAAGGTTGAGGCAGTGGTAAAGTGGAAAAGTCCTAAGTCGGCCACAAAGATCAGGAGCTTTGTAGGGTTAGCGGGCTACTATAAGAGGTTCATAGAGGGATTCTCCAAGATAGTGGCACCTCTGACTTTGCTTACCCGTAAGGACCAATCTTTCACTTGGACGGACAAGTGTGAGGAGAGCTTTCAGGAACTAAAGAGGAGATTGACGAGTGCTCCTATATTGGTAATTTCGGATGTGGGGAAATCGTTTGAAGTCTACTGCGACGCGTCTCATCTCGGGCTTGGCTGTGTCTTGATGCAAGAAAAGAAGGCAGTGGCGTATGCTTCAGGACAGCTTAAGGTGCATGAGCATAATTACCCCACTCATGACCTAGAGTTGGCAGTGATAGTATTTGCCTTGAAGATCTGGAGGCACTATCTCTATGGTGCCCAGTTTCGTGTGTTCAACGATCATAAAAGCCTAAAGTATTTGTTTGACCAGAAGGAGCTGAACATGAGACAGAGAAGATGGATGAAATTCCTGAAGGACTATGACTTCGAGCTCCTATATCATCCGGGGAAGGCAAATGTGGTGGCAGATGCTCTGAGTAGGAAGACGGTGCATACGGCGCATCTCATGATAAAAGAGGTAGAACTACTAGAGAAGTTCAGAGACATGAGGATACAGGTGGAGTTGGGGTCCGAGTCCATTAGGTGTAGTACCCTTACTATATTCAGTGACTTCTTGGACTCGATCAGAGAGAGGCAGTTGTTAGACGCCAGTCTGAACAGAGTCAGAGAATAGCTTGGATCAGAGGAAGCTTGAGACTTTGCTTTGAGTGATGATGGCATACTGAGGTTTCGGGGTAGAGTATGTATACTCGATGATGCGGAGGTAAAACGGTTAATTCTTGAGGAAGGAAATAAGAGTCGTCTTAGTCTGCACCTTGGCATGACTAAGATGTACCAGGATCTCAAGGAAACCTTCTAGTGGCAAGGGATGAAGAAAGATGTGGCTCAGTTCATGTCAGCATGTTTGACGTGCCAGAAGGCAAAGGTGGAGCATCAGAGGCTCGGTGAGATTCTACAGCCTTTGGAGATACTAGTATGGAAATAGGACAACATCTCCATGGACTTTGTGACCCATCTGCCGCGGACTTTTAGAGGACATGACACCATCTGGGTGATAGTGGATCGATTGATTAAGAGTGCCCACTTCTTGGCGATGAACTTGAGGATGTCCATGGCCAAGTTAGCCCAGTTGTACGTTAAGGAGATTGTGAGATTGCATGGAGTACCTTTGAGCCTAGTTTCCGACAGAGACCCACGTTTTACATCCCGGTTCTGGCAAACCTTACAGGAGGCTTTGGGGACCAAGTTGACTATGAGCTCGGCCTACCATCCCCAGACTGATGGTCAATCAGAAAGGACCATTCAGTCACTTGAGGACTTACTACGGACATGTATATTGGATCACCTGGGGGCTTGGGATGAGGTTTTGCCCTTGATTGAGTTTACCTACAACAACAGCTTTCATGCGAGCATCGGCATGACGCCATATGAGGCTCTCTATGGCAGGAGGTGTAGGACTGCTCTCTGTTGGTATTAGGATGGAAAGGCAGTGTTGGTTGGACCCGAATTGTTAGAGCAAACCATTGAGAAAGTGAGGATGGTGAGGAACAGAATGCAGGCTTCTCAGAGTAGACAGAAGGCCTATGCAGACCGTAGGAGGAGGCCCTTGGAGTTCGCAGCCTGCGATCATGTGTTCTTGAGGGTGACCCGAACCACTGGTGTAGGAAGGGCTCTCCGCTCAAGGAAACTTTCTCCTAAATTCCTTGGCCCATATCAGATCACGAGGAGGATTGGGCCAGTGTCTTATGAGATAGCTTTACCCCCACAGTTGGCGAACCTTCATCCGGTGTTTCATGTGTCACAGTTGAGGAAGTATGTATTCGACCCGGCCCATGTTTTGGAAGCTGAGGATATACAGATCAGGGAAGACCTGATGGTGGAAGTACCACCAATCGCTCTTGAGGATAGCAAGGTTGAGGAACACCGGGGAAAGACCGTCAGTCTTGTTAAAGTCATCTGGGATCGGAGGACGGGTGACTCGACTTGGGAGTTAGAGGAGGACATGAGAAAATCACATCCACATCTGTTTACCTGGTGAGTCTTTATTTTCGAGGTCGAAAATTTTCTTGTTGGGGAGAATGTAAGGCCCAATAAAAATTGGCCTTATTAGTTTCTGTCCTAAAGTGAATGGCTGCCCCTTGTGTTTGGGCCTAGAGCTAACCCAATTGATAAAACCACTCTTGCTACCCTAATGTTTCCACTTTCTTGCATTCACAGACTTGCAGTCGTTTCCCTCACTGGTGCACTAGAGCTCTGCTAGGGTTAGCTTTGTCGTCTCGAACCAGTCCGCTCAAAGCTCACATACTACTTTCTGCTCCATTTCCAGGTCCGTCTCTCGAGCTGTTATGCTCCGTGGTCCAATGTCAAGGTCTCGTACAAGCCATTTCCAGGTAGGGAGGCTAAAACCTTACTCATATGTCCCGTTTTCTTGTAGTGTGGCTGTCATTTCGAGTTTGTATGGTTGGAGTGTTGTCATACTGGTCTTGGATGCATAAATCTGTTGTATGAACCTATTGTGGAGCTGGTACGAGGGACTGTTGCAGGAAAACAATGGCGAGACCTGCTAATCTCGCCCAAGCGAGCCAGTCTCGCCTAGGCGAGACGAGCAGGGACTCGTCCAAACCCTAATTCGCGAGAGGTCACCCAGGCGACCCGCTCATTATTTTTGAGCGAGCGAGTATCTCGCCCAGGCGAGATCCCGTGTGGTTTCCCTAATGCTTTTGAGCCCTCGCCTAGGCGAAGGGAGGCTCGCCTGAGCGAGCACGTCTCGCCTGAGCGAGACTCTTCAGCCTGAGGAAGGGGCTGGGCGAGACCGGGTGATGTTGGGATGCTTGTTTGTTCTTGGATGATTGATATTGGTTTGAGTATGAATGTTATAATGAGAAATATGTATATACTGGAGTATTAAGTAAGTTTGGCATGATTCATGAATTGTAGATGATGGGTTTGGTATGAAAATTGGCATGTGAACTGAATGAGATGGGTATTATTAAAGTGGCATGATAACATGATGAGTTGGATCTTATGTACATGGGTGGACTATGATGTGTTGGAATGAGTTGGGTCTGGATCATGAAAGGCGTTGGCTTCAAAGGTTGGTACGATTAATGTATATCTATGCGTGGTGAATATTATTTGGCTATGTGAATATGGTTGATCTGTGTCAGTGCATAATTCCTTGGGGTCTCTAGTGAGACTTTCAGGGTTGCGCTTCAGTGGTCGGGACGTAATTCCATGGCCCTGTTAGTGGGTGTCCATGGTGGTGCCCCATCTGTATAACTAGGTAAGGATTCAAGGTAAGGATTGCATCCTGACACTCTAAGGGGTCAGTTAGTCTCACTTAGAGCGGACTAACCCCTGTGGTGAGAGTAGCAGGAGGCCTGAAATTCATTAAGGGCTAACCTTGTGGTGAGGGAAATCGATTCATTGAAACACTTGTAACACTTAGCTCAAGGGTGAGCAACTCGGGGGTGAGCAGAGGTATCCACCACAAGTGCAAGCATCCGCTGAATCCGACCAAGTTATATGTATCTGGATGAGTCGAGTCGAGTCGTAGTGTATTGTTTGGAAGGTCGTAACATGCTTGTGTGACGTATGTATGATGGACTGTGAATATGTATCTGACTTCATTGATGAAATGATTTTATGCTCTAGCTTACCCTACTTTTGTTGTTGTTTGTTCCTGCTATGTGGTACTCTTATTTGCAATGATCATCAACTTGTTGGTGTGAGCAGAGACGAGGAACACCCGTGGACAACAGGGAGGTGGTAATTCCGCTGCATAGTCCGCGTGGATTGGACTTTAGTTTCCTTTGGGCTTTTCTTTAGGGCTATGGCCCCTGTATTCTTTGTTCTTGGATTTGTAAACTTTTAGTCAAACCGTTATCCTGTTTTTGTTGGCATCGTGGTGTGCCTAGTTGTGTAGGGGTGGTTTTAAGAACCCCAGGACTGCGTTGTTATACTATCTTATGTGTGGCGTTTCCTTTAATTGCTTTTATAAATTAAATGGGACGTTACATGTCACGTGTTAGTTTGAGTTTTTTTATTCTTTTTAATATTTTTTAAAAGTATGATGTAATAAAATATCAATACTAATACAGTTCAATGTAAAATATAAATTTTAAAATATTTAAAAAAGAGGATACAAATATTTAATATAAATATCAATTTTAATATTTAATAAAAAGTTGATAAATTGTCACTACCACATGGCACGACGTCAACTTAACACATGACAAATTTTTTATTTAATTTTAAATTTAAAAAAAAAAAATCACGATACACATGACACTTATTTAATGTTGTTAGTACAGTACTAACGAAAAGGACTTTCTTTGATCAAATTTATCAAAATAGGGACGAAATTGAGATGTATAAAAAAATGGAACAAATTGATATTTTCTAACAAAACTAAGAACAAAACACATAATTTAACCTAAAAATAAACAACAAACAAAAGTATAAAAAAATTAAAAATGATTTATTGTCTATCTTAAAATAATTTGATATATCATTGAACGAAATCACAAAAAAAAAACAATTAAAGGTATACTAAGATGAAAAGTACATTGGAGATCTAAGAAAAATTTTCAGATGTTGAACTAGTCGAACCATTGAGAGATAATGAACATTGTTTTAGAAAAAACAAAAGTTTTCAAGTGAAACAAAAATTTAGGAATAAAGAGAATAAAAAAGATAATTTTGTTTTATATTCCCTATTAAATGAAGGATTTATGCAATTGAATACTTGAAATTGAGAGTCAAACATTCTTTTGTGATAAAAAAACAATAAATAAAAATATTAAAAAGGAGTAAAAATAATCAAATGTGAGATCTAAAAACTATTTGACTAATCATAATTGATAATATTGTTAAAATGCAGAAATTGGTTGATTCACAACCAAGAGGCGGTGAATTGGTTGTTATTAAGAAAAACATCATTTTGTGTAAAATGAAACTTTTTCTTGAAAGTCATTGATATAAAGTTCATATTACAACTCTTAATGACCACATTTTGAATCAACAAGAAACTTAAAAGAAAGGTAAAAAAGAAAGTCACAAGATTTTAAATTGATTCGATCATTTAACAATCTACATCCGTTTTTTCTAGCAACCTTAGCTTGAATTACTAAAATTTCAAACAAAGCCAGTTTACAAGATCCTCCAATGCAAACTACACTAAGAAATTACACAACACTCTTAAAAGTCTCTTTCAAGATACAAAGAACAATATAAGACAATGAAACTTTCAATTTCCTATCAAACACACCACCTACTAGTGTAATATTTAAATTAAATAAGATACAAAATAAACAAGAACTATATCACCTGGATTGTGATGGATATTACAATAAGAATCTATAACATGATCACCTCCTTGATGAACCTTTAGCAATCTTTCTTTCAAAATAACATGAAATATGTAAAAGTACATTCAAAAGGATTTCTAAATCATAATAGGACTCTTTACATTTGAAAGATATGAAATAATATATTTTTGAAAGGGTGAGAACTTTCTTTTTAAAGAAGTTTAGAGTAACTGCCTTATATAATTAAATATTTTTAAATGTAAGAGATTAATATGTAATTTATAAATTATTTTGAACCAACATAATCAATTATTTGTGAATTGAGGTCTTTCAACATAATCGATTATTGTCCGAAATAATCTATTATTTGCGAAACATGTGATATCCATGCTTTGATTAGGATAATTGATTGGTTTTTACATAATCAACTATTAAAAAAAAGCATAAAATCAATTTCTCAATGTAAATTTGCTTAAGATTATCTTAGAGAGGTTGATTTATGCTTTACATTTTTATAAAACTAAGATAATGAGACATGGATAGAGGAATCAACAACAAGAGGTGCATGCATCACCAAAATCATCATCAATTCAATCCTTCATCCTTTACAAACAATTTTCCCCTTGTTGATGATGGCGAACCAAAACTAGTCTAGTGTTGTTGATTGATGTCATTAGTTCTTGAAACAATCAAGACAAGTACTTTTCTCATTTTATAAAAGTAGCAATATTCACGAAAGTCAATCGATCAATACAAATACATCTAAAAGCAACATTTAATCGCTAATATTATCATTTTGAACATTATCGGTAGTAGTATTTTTCACCAATGAGTCATACAAGCTCTCCTTAGGTATAAGTATTATGTAAAGACAAGAATACAATGCATATTTAAGAAAATCACTACTAAAAAATCGCATGAAATTCATTTGATTTTTGATACAAAATGTAATTGGCAAGAAATATTTGAGAATTTTGTAGCAAAATATTTTCTTTATGAAATACGTGCAAATTTTTCCATGATAAATGATTTGCAACAATAAAATTTAAAATTACCTGCAAATTTATTTACATATTTGTTAATTATATATTTTTTTCCTACTAATAAAACTTTGCATGAAATACCTACAAATTTTCCTATGTAAAATTATTCGCAGAAAAGAATTTAAAATTACCTACGAATTTACATATGTATCTATCAATTATACAATTTTTCTTACTAATAAAATTTCTCAACAAAAATATTAAAATTTAAGATAATTAAAGTATTTCCTAATGTTTTTCCGTAATTTTTTATTACTTGTGCAGAAAAGTAAAATAAAAGATCGAGGACGGTCACGGAAAGCAGGCCTTCATCGAGAGGAACGAGGCCTTCGACTTCAATGTCACGCTCTCCGATCACGAGAAGTACATCTGCGCAACGAGCACGTGAAGAAATATGACTGCTGCCGAAGAGTATAAATCAACATTCACCCTACCGTTAACCACACGCTTAAGGTATGCAAGGGAAGACGCAAGTAAACGGGACAGGTACGCTTCTCTTCTGATTAGGGTTTCTTTTGAGTCGATCTTTTTCGATTATTATCTCCCTTTCGATTCTCTATCATTAGACCTTTGCAATGAAGTTCATAATGAAGAACGACGGGAAAACTGAGAAGGATATTCACAATTTAAGGCGGGAAAGTGAGGTGATTCATTCATTTTTTTATATATTGTTTTTGCGCTATTTGAATCTCGTTGTTACAGATTTCTTATCGTTTGGAATTTTGAAAAGCGTTGGTTAAGGAGTTTGTGTGGCTTGTTGTTTTTGACGTGTTGAATTGCTCTTTTGATACACTTTTCAATATTCTACATTATAGATTTTTAAGCAGGATTCACAAAAGCATAACAAACCTTAATAAGGAAAGCACATGAAAGCACGTTGCGGTTAAAGTGCTTGTATCTTCAAGTAATAGAGCATGCGTATTTTATATTAAAAAGCATTATACTCTTTTTGGGACCTTGACAATGTTCTATTGGCATTTGTGAAGGATTAAGGATAATATTTTGTTGTTGGTAATATTGTTTGGTTGTAGATTGTAATCCAACTCAGGAACTTACAAGCAAATACAAACTAGATTTTTACATGTGTAGAAAGATGCAGATTGCAAATTGTTTTTACCATTGGTTTAGTGAATTAGAAAAGCATGGGTAGAAAGTTGGAAGCAGATATTTATGGATTATTGATTCAGTCTTTGAAGTTTGAACCAAAGATTATATCCCCTATAGCCATAGTTAGCTAATTCATTTTTACTTTTTGGTCTTAGATAGACATATAATAATATAGCTTTTCTTTACAAAAAATCTACAGAGTAAAATGAGGCAGGAACAATGCGTTTGGTGATCACTCCAAACATATGGGTTTTAAAAATTAGATTCTATTATTTTCTACCCCTCCTAGATAGTGTCTTCTGAAGAAGATTTCTCATATGTTGTATCATGTTTCTAAAACATGCTTCTGAGAATTCATCCAGGGTCCTCTCTTGTTTTTTACTACAAAAACTTGTTTTCTTTTCTATAAAACAAAATAGATGAAAGTAGAGTTGTAATTTATGATACATTTGTTGTTGTCTTTTTTGCAATGAGACTCAACACTGCCTCTACGTTTCCCTTACTATCAGAGTGGAATTATTGATGTTAGAAATGAAATACATAATAAGTCACCACCACATTAATAATAGACTAAAATGGTGTAATTTTGAAAAACTAAAGAAATAAAATACATAATTAAGTTTAATAAGGATTAGAAATAAAAGATTGAGATTAAATTGAAAAGTTTTTTCTTTCTTTCAAAAAGATGTGCCTAATAATTAATCGTTTGGTAGTGTGGTTGCATTATGAATATATGATGATTATTGTGTGTAGGAAGCAGAGAATTTGGTGAAAAGTAAAATAAATGGTTTTTGTGACATGTATTTGAGCATCTATTTTGGGAAAGGGAATATTGGTGAGGAAGTTCCTAGGGGAATGGCATTCAACAACATCACGATTTGGTAAATTTGGAGAAGTCAGACTTGGGAAAGACATTTTGTATTGCCTTTTGATAAGTTATATCATGTAATTGTCTTTGTTTAACTCAACTAAAACATAGTTAAACCCGTGTTGATATACGAATCATCTCCTGCATATGATTTTACTTAATAGAATGCAGTTATTCACACCAATTCTCATGCCTGATTCTTTTTGCATGAAAATACAGGCGCCTGGTTGTATTGAAAAGCCTATGCAGTATAAAATGAAGTTATGGGTATTGACTGGAGACAAGATGAATGAAAACAACGGTCAATGTAAAACCCGTAGAATTTAATTAATTAAATAAATAATTAATTAATAAATATGGGAGGGGAAATAATTATGACATTTAATTATGGTTGGTATGACGTGGTAAAGTACTAGCTCATGTGGTTGAGAGTACTTTGGTTGTATGAGAGGACTTGGGTTCGAGTCTTATGCATGATACTTTTTGTGTTATTATTATTATTTCAATCGATGAAAGCATGTTATGATATGATGCTTGAATTGTGATGGTTAGCATGAAACATGATTGGTTGAAGTGGTTATGCATTTGAGTGGTAACAAAGGGGTCATGGGTTCAAACCTTGGAAATTCTAAATGGAACATATGCTTATTTTATTTTTGCTAATGGTGACTTTAAATGGAATTGGAAAGGCTAACAGAAACCATGGGAAATCAGTACGGCCAAGGAGGGGGCTGCACTCACCATTCATGATGAGAGATGAATGGTTATTAAAAGTAAATAAGCTTGGTGATCACGGGAAAGCTTAATCAATTGTTCAAATTTAAGCTAAAGGATCCAGGTTAGGGGAACTGGTCTCCGATTTTATTATTCGTAATTATAAATGCATGATTAGCATGATAATTGGATGTGTGATTCTGTTAAATTCTGCGTTTTCTGGTTTTTGGGAATTTTTCCAGAAACCGCCTAGCGGACTACACATAGCCGCCAGGCGGCTCATGTTATATTAGCGGGTTTCTGGGTTACCACGAGGAACTGCCTGGCGGTGACGCCCTATACCGCCGGGCGACGCAAACTGATAACGATTTTTGGGCTTTTCCTGATGAACTGCCTGGCGGTGATGAATACCCGCCAGGCGATGCGAGTGGAATGGGCTCGGTTTTGGTGTTCTGTGTGTTCTGGAGTGGTTCTGATAGGGAGAAAATGTAGTTCCAACAAAGGAACGATGAACTGAGTCATTATATTGTAAGAATCCATAGGGTAGAATGCCAATATGATAAAGTGTTATGAAATCTTTGTTTGATCGAACATTGTGATATCCTGTGGTATGATTGGACGCGGAGTGTTATGAATTGCCGTAGAAACTGATGATTAATGGGACTAGATTTTGGATTACTCCGAATGTGGTTGGAACCTGAATGGAGAATGAAGAGAATTAGTAAAGTAAGGTAATTGGCAGGGGCACAGGTTTTGGAAAAGAACTTGGAGTTGGCAGATGGAGTGTACCGCCTGGCGGCACGCACCTTGCCGCCAGGCGCTGACGCGGAAGTTACCACACTGCGTTGACGAGAAGAGTGCTGAGGGGTTGGAAAATTGGTCTGGGAAGAATTAGTTCATTAAGAGGAAATTGGGGTCGAGAAACTAAGAGATCATGAGTTATTTTATTATATTACGGTCAAGTATGTTGGGATAGGTCATATGAATAATTGAGCACAAGAGTTGTCAATAACCAGAAGAAAACTTAAGTCTGGGTTAATCAGATGGTTTGATTATTGATAGGTGAGTGGATTGGGATAGCGAGTATAAGAATTTAAAATGTTAGGGTCATGGGAGGAAGCGTTGGTTTAGCATATACGCAAGCCTTGAAGAAAGAACCTGTGAGCAAGCTACTAAGTAGTAAACTGTTAGAGCTTAGAGTATTGAACAAAATACTTAAATTGGCATTAGCCACTCTGTTAAGCCTAGGGTTTCAGGCACGACTCATAATAACGTTTTAGAATAGGGATTGTTGGGATTGAGGATATAGATGGTTGGAGTACATTGTTGCTGACTGAACTATTGAGACACAATATGGTAAGATAATATGGTAAACTTTACATTTAGTGCCAAAAACTCATTGGTATTGAGATAAATCTGAGACAGAGAACCTAAACCAGTAGAGATCACTGTACTGATACAGCGCCTGGCGGGAGGTAACGACTCCGCCAGGCGGTAGAGGAGAAATCAGAGAGAGAGTCTGATGGTGCAGATTCGGTAACGTCTAGTGATGCTTTAAGGGTGAGATTGCTGGTGTTCCTTGAGTTGTGGCTCGGAACACATCCCATGAGTTGTGGCTCGGGATGGGGGTTAAGCAAGTGGTATTCCTTGAGTTGTGGCTCGGAATAGCATCTCTTGAGTTGTGGCTCGGGATGGCGGATGAACACGAGGAACCCTTGAGTTGTGGCTCGGGTTGGCGAGTGGACGATACGGACTATGTTCGTATACGGGAACTCTACCTGGCGTTGCGGTGTATGATCCGTAGCATGTTTTTCCTGCACGTGCTCTATCGGTTGTGGCCGATAGGTATGGCAGCAAGTCACCTTGAAGTAATCATCAGACGATGTAGAACACGAATAAACTGATTGGGGGGAATCGGATTGCAGGAATAAAATATAGGGCAATGTGGAAAGTTAAGTTATGTGTTGTGATATGTATGCATGTTGTTATATATATATATATATATATATATATATATATATGTTTATAGTATTGTATATATGTGATTTATCTGTTAAGCTCACCCTATCTGCGTGTGTGTGGCGATGATTGTGTACGCGATACACGGGAGCAGATGTTTGTGATGCAGGTGGCTCTAGTGCAGCTTAGTCGCGAAGAGGGGATTGACTTGGGGGAACTCTTACGTTTATCGATTTGTTTTTGAAAACATTTGTAAACCCTGATGGGTGACTTGATAATATTGTGGTTTTGGTTTTGTAATGGACGTTGTAAACTTTAGCCGCTCATTTAATAAAGTTTTAAATTTTCCCGCGCTTTGGGAAAATGAGGTATTATTAAACGCGTTGTTTTACTTATTTCATTTATTTATTTATAAATCAGTAATATCCTGATGGGATGTTACAGTCAACATTGGGCACATTAAGAAGATTAGTTTTGGATTCTGTTTCCAATGAACTTGTATTAAATATAAGCTAATTTTGTTTTCCATTTTCCTTTTATAGGTATGCTTTTGGTTTTACTTTTAGATGAGAAATGAAACAAATAGTGATCACTCTTGATTCTTGAGATATCTTGTCATTGAAAAAATAAGGGGGAGAGAATGGCTAGCAAAGGTAAACGACCTTGGAAGTTATCTCAAAATAATTTTCTCTTTGTTTCATATGTTTTACACAATGATTTCTTAGGCATATCTTGAAATCGTTAAGGGGATTTGGCAAATAAATTTTTTGAAACAGTGTTCTAATAATTAAAGGAAGTCCAATTATTCTCTAAACATGATTTTGGAGTGTCCTTTCATAAGTATGTTGCAAATCACACTATGCTGCCATCATTAGTAGTTTATCTTTCATGGGAGTATTGCATGTATTCAATTTGAATTTGTGTGTCATATATAATGGAAATTCCCTCATAAATAATATAAATCCCTTAATATAGTCATTGCTTGAGGTATCAAAACATTATAATCACATTAGCAAAAAAGAAGAATGCAGGTATAGGATCAGGGGAGACAACGTTATCTATAAGTTATGGGGCAAATTATTGGCATCAGTGTTTTTGAAGGAATTGATGTCGAAGATTCACTTGATTATACTTATGTGGTATGTGCTTTTACAAGCCTTTAAAAATATTTATTTTCTGAGTCCATAACAAATGAATAATTGAGGATTTTAATTCTAACTAAGTATTTTAAAGAGCTTATTGAAAGTTTATTTGAGCTTATGAATCGTATAATCTCTCTATTATTTCAATAAGATGCATAGTTAACCTTTTTCATAAATAACTCCTTTTTAGCTTATTCCATTAAGTTTAATGATCAAATTTAGAGAAGAAGCTCTAATGTGATACTAACTTAAGTTGTTTTCATGAACACGTACTTAAGCTACTGTCTCCACCCTCACATACCCTCACATATGTGTATTTATTCCGTGTTAACTAACATGTGGTCCCAAAATGTGAACCTGATTTGGTGAATTGTGCTAAACTATGGAGATTCATCTATTGTCAGGTTTTTGATTTTAAATTAATGATTTTTCCAAAAGCTACTTTCCTTGACCCCATGTCATAATGAGTAATGTTTTGATGCTGATTTTAGAATATTTGTACATAACTACTTTGGATATGCATCTGACTTTTACTTGTACATTTATTGTTTTGTATCTAGAAGGTGCGTTTAGCTTTTCTTTTTTCTTTAGACATGCTTGGGCTCTGTAGACCATTTAGAGAACCTTACAATTTAGCTTTTTATTTAATTTAATTATACTCTTGTCTAACTATTGTTGTGAATGAAACTAATTTGTCAGAATGATAGGCATGGATTCTTCTCTCCAAGATTTGCACGGTCTGATGCAGATGGCAAGGACCAATTTGGTGATTCAAGGAAAATATCATAATTGGCTCTCAAAAGATTAAAGTATTATATGTTTCTTTTTGGAAAAGTTCCTTTAAACAAAGATATTATGACCTTTTGAGAGACTTACTTTTATTTTATGTTTTTAATTTCTAAAGCTCAAATTAATAAAATTGTTTTCTGCATTATTTTGTCTACATTGTTGATCATTTGAGCTTAATCTTTTGTATATTCGTGATGCTCGTAGGTAATTTTGTAGGGATAAAATTATAATGTCAATTTTGAAATTATTGTAATTTGTTTGATATATTTTGAAGAATATTTTAAAGATTTGAAATAGCTTATGTAAAAATTTATTAACTTCTCATGAATTATGTTATTCAGGATCATTTATTTGGTAAAAAAGCTAAATAGACGTAGAAAGTGTTTTGTTTTTTTATTTAATTAATATATGGTATTGATAATAATAAAATAAATATTTTTTTACAAATTATTTTGTCATTTAAAATAATATGAAAACAAAAATTATATGTTTTTAAAATTTATAAAAAGTTTCTTGCGAATTTTCTTGCAAAATTATTGGTAGAAAAATATACATACAAATTCATTTTTGCAAAAAGAATTACCTGCAATTTTTTTTTTGTAATAAATTACCTGCAAATTTAAAATACGCAAAAAAATTACTTGCGAAATGTAAATTTGCAAGAAAAAGTACTTGCGATTTTTTAGATTGATTTTTTTGCAGGAAAAATTGTTGTGAATATTTTTTATGAAAAAATTTGCAAGAAATTTCCTACGAATTTTGAAATTCACCAATAACTAATTACCCACGAAGGTATTACCTACCGATCAAAATTTATAAGAAAATTGGCAGGAAACAATTTTCCTACAAATTTCTGTAAAAAATTTGCAAGAAATTTCCCATGAAATAGAAAAAATTCTAGTAGTGAATGTAGCTAACGAATGCAAGAATCATTAAAAATATTTAATTAATTTTTGATTATTGAAGAATGAGACAAAAATTCATATACGCTCTCATGTGTTGATAGCATTTGAGTTGTATATATTTTTCTTCAATGTTAGCGAAGAAAGTATCATAAAATACATTTGAAATGTCAAATAAATTTAAAATTTAATTAAAAAGATTAAATTCACCCAATTTTAAAATTGAAAAACTAAATTAAATCAAAATTTCATAAAGAAACTAATTTCAATTTTCACTTAAAGAACTAAAAATATATATAATTTATCGGTTAAATATGTTTTTGGTCCCTTAACTTTCAGTAAATTTTGGAATTAGTCCATTTCGAAACTTTAAACCAATTTAGTCATTCATCTTTCGAAATACATAAATTTAGTCCTTTTAATCAAATTTTGTTAGGTTTATTTGATGTTTCGTACGCATTTCAGGATAGTATTTGAGTTGTTTATACTGTTTGACACATTTTTGCTTTAATGTTAAGTAAAATACTATTATGAAACACGATTGAAATGTCAAATAAACTTAACAAAATTTGATTAAAAGAACTAAATCCACGTATTTCGAAAGATGAAGAACTAAATTGGTCCAAAGTTTCGAAATTGACTAATTCTAAAATTCACTGAAAGTTAAGAGAGAAAAAACATATTTAACCCTTAAGTTATTTGTTCTCATCGTATACACATTTTAGGCTTAATTAATGTTTTAGTCCTCGAATTTGTTATGATGTTTCAAAAAGGTCCTCTAAATATTCGGAGTCTCAATTTAGTCTGGTAATTGTCAAAAGTGACTCAGTTTGGTCCCCAAAATTAACACCGTTAAAAATTGTAACGAAACAGTGACATGACTTTATGACTGTGTATGAGTTTTAGTGACGTGGCCCGTATCAATGGTTATATGCAAGGTTATGAGCTGAGAAGTGTTCGAAGGTGATCGTGGAGAACGCTAAGCTAGGGTTCGATTGGGTTCGATTGTGATTGTGATTGGAACTGCATCAGATTAATTTTCGACATTGTGATCGAAGGCATTCAACAATCCAGGTGAGCTTCCAATTTTTTCGAAATCAATTTTAGGGTTTTAAGCTTTTTGCGTTGAATCTGATTTTGGGGTTTTGGATTTGTTTTTGATTTAGCTTCTTGTATATCGTTTTGTGATTGTTATTTGTTTACCGAGTTGAATGGTTTTGTGATTTCGATGCTTGTATTGTCCCACCATTTTCAAATCTTTTTCTATAATTTGTGGTCCCCCTTCATTACAACTCATGCCACGTCAATTGCACCCCCTTTTAAAAACTTTGACACGTATCAATTCAATTATGCCACGTGAGTACTGTGAGAAAGGCGTTTGTTCAATTTAAATGGAAAGGACCAAATTGAGTCACTTTTGAAAATTAAAGGACTAAATTGACCTAATAGGGCTCTGGTCTAGTCAGTCTGATCTATTGGGTCAGATGGCCTAACTGCTCTAAAGCCTAACTCACGCGGGGCAGACCTAATAGGTCGACATAATTAAGTATGACCCAAGGATAATTAGTTTGAGATAGTACTCCTGAGTGCTATGGATCCAGGCCTAGATATTAGGGATATAGAAAGCACGAGAAAATAGGAAGTCAGTGACTCTAAGTTGCAACTAAATCGAAAGTGGTTATAACGAGCCTTATATAATATGACGAGACTAGCTAGAGTGAAGATCAAGTTTTTTTTAAGTTATTTCTCCCACTTTCTAGACAAAATAAAAAAAAGGCTAATAAGTCCGACTTGACAAGTAGAGAATTTAAGTTATCCTTGGTTTGTTTTCAAAGTATAAGACCGGAACACACACACACACACACACACACACACACACACACACACATATATATATATATATATATATATATATATATATATATATATATATATATAAATAAGATAAATAAAAAATTA
>Ga0214544_1002485_pt1 | contig 38779 bp, 10 predicted proteins | sample CNSS3metaG_FD_160074 | JGI IMG/M metagenome (GOLD analysis project Ga0214544, IMG submission 160074) | Root nodule microbial communities from cowpea collected in UCLA plant growth center, Los Angeles, California, USA - CNSS3 | ecosystem: Host-associated > Plants > Roots > Nodule | place: USA...
GTGTAAATTCCTTGGGGTCTCTAGGTGAGACCTCTGGGGTCGCGCTTCAGTGGTCGGGACGTAATTCCATGGCCCCTGTTAGTGGGTGCCCATGGTGGTGCCCCATCTGTATAACTAGGTAAGGATTTAAGGTAAGGACTGCATCCTGACACTCTAAGGGGCCAGTTAGTCTCACTTAGAGCAGATTGACTCCTGTGGTGAGAGTAGCAGGAGGCCTGAAATTCATTAAGGGCTAACCTTGTGGTGAGGAAGATTTGATTCATCGTAACACTTGTAACACATAGCTCGGAGATGAGCAGCTCAGAGTCGAGCAGGGGTATTCACCACAAGTGCAAGCATCCGCTGAATCCGACCAAGTTATACGTATCCGGATGAGTCGAGTCGAGTCGTAGTGTATTGAATGAAGAGTCATAACATGTTTGGTTGCTATGTGGATATGAGATGAGGAAAATATATTTGACTGCATGATGAATATGTTGTTGGCTCTAGCTTACCCGTTTTGTTGCATGGTTGTGATGTATGTGGCTGTTCTCTCTTGCGATGATCATCAACTTGGTTGATGGGAGCAGATGAGCGAGGTTCTCATGGGCAACAAGGGCATGGCGACTCCGCTACTTAGCCATCTGGGCTGGATCTCACACTTCTTTCTTTCTTGTTTTCTTTAGGGCTATGGCCCCTGTATTCGTGGTTTTTAGATTGTAACTTTTAGTCAAACTGCTATCCTACTTTTGTTGGCATCGTGGTGTGCCTAATTTTGTAGGGGTGATGTTGGGGACCCCAGGACTGCGTTGTTATGCTATCTTATGTGTGGCGTTCCTTTAATTGCGTTTATAAATTAAATGGGACGTTACAATAATTAAATTAAATATTTTATTTCTTTAATAAACATAATGATTAATGTTAATAAATAATAAAATATAAAATTAAACATAATAAAAACTTAAGAATAAAAAGCTTTATCAAGATATTTTTTTATTTTTTTATTTATTATGGTTTGAGTTTCTCACAAATTGTTTTCATATTTTGATTCTTACTTGTTTTTTTCTTGTTTTTGAAAAGAAAAATATCTATTATTTTTACTGTTATTTCTCTTCTATCATCTTCCATTCTCATGGGAGAAAAGAAGAAAGTAATTATTTGGTCTCAATTGATAATAAAATATTAGTTTAATAATTTATTTAATGATCATCTTTTATATTAATTGTTTATTTCATGAATATAGAAGAAAAAATATTGTACTGTGTATTTTTTTATTAACCGAATTTTAATTGTGGTTCCATTATAAGTCTTGAGTTTCTCACAAATTGTTCTCATATCTCATTCTCACCTGTTTTCTTTTATTTTTGAAGAGAAAAAAATCTATCATTTTTGCTCTTATTTCTCCTCTATTCTCTTCCATTCTCGAGGGAGAAAAAAAGAAGGTAATTATTTGGTTTCAATTAATTGAAATATTAGTTTAATAATTTATTTAATGAGCTTGTTTTATATTAATTTTTTATTTTATGAACATAGAAGAAAAAATATTATACTGTATGTGTGTTCTTTTATAACCGAATTTTAATTGTGGTTCTATATATGTCTTGAGGTTCTCACAAATTGTTCTCACCCTTTTTCTTTGGTTTCTGAAGAGAAAAAGATCTATTATTTTGCTCTCGTCTCTGGGCAGTCTTCTTCCATTCTCGAAGAAATAAAGAAGAAGATAATTCTCTCTTGTCTCACTTGATAGTAAAATATTAGTTTAATCAGCCTCTTGTATATTAATTTTTTATTTTATGAAAATAGAAAAAAAAATATTGGACTTTGTGTTTTTTATAACTAGATTTTAAGTTTGGTTTGATTATTATTGAAATTTCTTTTGACAATATTTTTAGATATGTGTGATTTCTTTTTTAGTTATTGTTATACTAAATTATGTATTTTTTTTATTTTATTAGTGATAATAATTAAATATATAATTTTTTGATGTATTATTTTGGCTCCCCCAACAATTTTCGTCAAGATCCGCCATTGCAACTAATGTATTAGACAATTCATGATTACGATTATCACATAATACCTTCAAAGCCGAGCCTCCTTCGTTGCAATTCGATTTACCACATAATTTAAAGGGATAGATACAATTTCTTGCCCCTGATATAGCCACCTTCAATCCCTATTTGTATTTTTTATACTTATCTTTTCTTTCATAGCCTAACAAAACATAATTTTTTTTCCTATTGTCCATTTGTTGTGTTAGATCTTAAAATTACTATTACAAAACCAAAATCAAAGGCAACCCTACACCCTATTCAAGTAAATAATCTCAGATCCCAAATACTTCACATTTAAATTACAATATCAATAAATTTCTTTTCACTACTTTTTCAAACTCACAAATTAATTTCAACTAACCTCAACAGTTGTAAACAACACCAGACAATCCCTTCCAACAAATTCATCTTTATTTTTCCAATACCCCGTTATATTGGACTCTTCCATCTTAGACAATTGATTTACCTTATTTGATATATTACTTCAATAATCCATTTATGTAAAGTTAGTTTAAATAACACAAAAAATTAATCTCAAATACAAAAACAACATTGTATGCATTATGATAGATTAACAATCCCAATTATAGAATCTGACATGTAAAAACACATTGAATTTCAAAGTTTGTAATGTAAATATACATATCAAATTACATAATCTAGAATATAACAACACATATTGAATTGTACAATGTGACTTGTAAAAATATATACTAGATTATAGAATTCGTAATATAAATATACAATAATGTATAGTTTAAAATGTATATTTACATTACAAACTCTACCATCCTATATGTGTTCTTATATGTCAGATTGTAGTTTCAATTAATGTTATGGATTGTAGAATTTGGTATTATGTATAAATTTTTATTTATCACTTACATAATGAGTAATCATAACGTTTACGAATTACACAATCTAGAACTATAATGGAAAATGAAATGCGTAAAGACTTATTAGAGTGCGACGAAACTGTAGCCGGCCACCACCTCACACGAATCTGCTTATGAAACGCTATCCAAAATGAATAACTATGGAACTAACACCATTACCTTTGTGGAAGATGAACTTCTACCTATAAATGCTACTGATAAAAACCCTAAATTATTTTTCAATGTGTGTTATTATATATCATAGTATCAGGGGTAATTTTGGGATTTAGAGGAAATATAGGGGGTATCGGAAGAAATTATGGGGTTGCAGGAAGAAAGAGCCAAAAATCTTTTCTTTGTAAAATTCACTGTGGTACACGAAAAGAAACAGGCCCGACTATTTTGGGCTTTCTAGGACTTGATCAATGCCAGAGGCCGTATAAGAATCCAACTACAGTGAGGTTGATCGAAATATGAAAAGTTAAGCCCAAATCTGTTATAACTCTTGCTTGAATAGCAGAATATACAGGGGTGATTATTTAGCTTTGAAAAACTGACTAACGATAATAACTTTCTTAATTGATTTATAGATGTAAAACAGATATGTTTTGTCGGCCAAATATAATATATAGATCATAAGAATAAATTAAATTTTAATATCTAATTATTGTCCACGAAAAGTACATTAATATTTTTCACTTTTTGCAACGTGTATTATTTGTAATGAAAGTTTCGTTTGAAATTCTTTAAAGTTTTAAACTATTTTTGTGTAATTAGACCAAAGAGAGTAAGACTATGTGTAAACATTATTAATTATTTACACATGATTGCATGTGAACAAGTTGCCTTTCTCGGCCTACCCCAGTATGACTTCTTCTGGAAGGGAAATATAAATAAATTTTCCTCACATAATAAAATACCTCTGTTATATTTAAAAAAGTCTGCATTTGTCAGGTTCAAATTGGTGGTTTAAACCAAAATTCCTACGTATTTTCTCGCAAATTTTATTTTTGAGAAAAAAAAAAAAACTGTTAACTTCATGGAGGATATTTGACACAGAACTAAGAGAGAAGAGGAAAAGAACAATTGATATATAAATTGGAATAAAATCCTTCAAAAGACAGTGCAAATAACTTCATGCCAACTTTTTTGTTGTATTTATTCGTCTAAACCATGATATCTTGGTAACTACAACAAATTGCCCAGTGTTATAAGTCATACATTACATAATTTTGGTTAAATTTATTTATTTATATATTTAGTTCAATTTCATTTCTTTACAAATAATAATGCAATAAAATTTATCAATTTTAACAAACAAATAAAAGTCAAATAGTTAACAAATAATTAACATACAAATATTTTAATTTACACAAATTTATAATCCATTATGTTATCCCAAGGCAGATTTATCATAAATAAGTGTAATTTTCATCTTATAAACTGATTTATAAAACTGAATTAGACTTAAAAATTCACACCTTGAAATAAGATAGTATTAGAATTGAAGCTTATTTTATCTTAGCAAGATGTGTTAATTGGACCACTCACTGTTATCCGCATTGGGCTTGAGAGTCACATTCGGCTTCGCGAGTGCAAATTTTCATGCTTACACGTTTCCTATAGCTTGAAACTGCACGTGATGTGTTTTTTTGGGACTTCAACTGGGAAAATTGGTTAAAAAAGTCACAATTTTTAAGTAAATTAACCCCTAAGTTTCTCGACATTGTTGCACAGTCACATAATTCATCACCAATTTGAAGATATGAATGTCTCAATACACTGTCAGTAAATGGGTACTACCGTACTAAAAAAATGGCTTGTCTCTTGTCTCAACCCTCAAGTTTTTTCCTTCATGGTTTTCTTTGGTCGCCAAAGTTATCAGTCTAAATCCATTGTATATAAGTACAACCTTATTAATATCAATGGGGAACTCAAACATGTTCCTGTCAACCAGGATCTTCTTGAATGTAAAGTTTGTAAGCAACATGAATGTTGCCAAAACAAGGTAGCATTAGTGACAATTGATGTTTCCTATGCCACTGCAATTAATGTTGTAACATGAGGTTGTTCTAGTTTTGCTCCTCTTTAGCCTTCATGATTTTGTATGATTAAGCAAAGGGCTTTGTGGTTTGTGATCAAACATCCTTATAAAGAATCAATCAAGAACAGACACATATTCTTCTAAATCATTTTCACATCAATCATTACATCATAGGATTAGATTATAATCATAGATCACTTCAGAACTAGATGCATAAATATATTTCAGCAAGGTTTAGAAGAATACATAAAGCAAATATGAAAAATCACAACAGAAGCATATGGCATGCTTATAGAGTGCTGCTTGTTTGTTAAGGTTGTATTTCACTTCTCAACATAACATACCATGTGAAGTCATTTATAAATGCACCATGATGTAGACCTGATTCTGATAATTAATGCTTCAATGCAGAAAAAGAGGTTAACGGATCCTTGTCCATTTTCCGTTTTCTGGTTCAGGGTAGGTAGACTGAACAATCATTTGTAAGTGAGACATGTTTCCTCATACTCACTATTGGTGTTTGTATAGGTTAACATGAGAGAGGAATATGCAGATTGCCACAAAATCTTGGAATTTTAAGTCAAAAATTACACTACAATTGAGTGGATATAAAGTAACTAAGAGGACACTAATTTAGAAGAAAGAGAACTTTATAGTTTCTTCAGTGTTGAGTTGAGGTTAAGTAAGGTTATCCATTTTACAAGAAACTGGTTTACGGTCTTAGAGAATTGTGAACCGTGGCCATTATTTGCTCAAATTTATCTATCATATCTAAGTGATGACTTACATGAATATTGAGAACTAGAAAAGTGATTTCATTGCAAATAATTTCTGATTTATGAGCTTCAGGGTCGGTCACAAACTTTGAAGCACACAAAACCAAAAGGTTCTTTTGATTGTTAACAATTCATGAACAGGACAATGACACCAATCTAGCTCGATTCCTCCAAGTCCATTCATTATTGTAATGCTGCAGAAGCCAACAAATTTCCCTTTCTTGGAAAAGTGGCTGCACAATTTTCAATTGGTAGGCTTATGGAATCCTGCGCCGTTCAGAAGTTTAACGTTGTTCAAGTATTCATTATCCATGCGACAATTGAATTAAGCAACTTCATGATACGAAGACTTTTTTTCTTTTTTTTTTAAGTTGAAATTTCCCTTTGGTCCAATCATTCAATATGATGTAGCAGTCCTAGGAACATGCACCACATAAGAAACCTTTTGTTTATCTTTCGTATGCATTGTGTTTGGTGGCGTGTATTTAATTCATAAATCAATGATAATGTCATCAACTTCAATGCTTTGGCGAGAAAAATAAAGAGAAATAATTCAAAGTTTCAACTTTTTATTTTGAAGATGGTATTGGAAACACAATTTGCCCGTAAACATAGCAGACAGAATGTGTGATAAACCAGTGTAATTCGACATAGCTCTCCAAAAACAAGCTTAGGTTATATATATTGAACGCTAAATTTACCTCTTAAGTAAGGCAGCCAAAAGAAAATATTGTGAGTAAAATACAAGCCTGTCGAATCGAATTTGTAAACTGAACATGCCTGCATTAACTACTTTGTGATATTTAACTAATACAAGCTCTGCACTTTAAGAAACTAATTCTATGGTAAATGCTATGCAATTTAGCACAAGGTTAGATAAATATGAGTTTAACTTACGTTATTAATGCAATAATTTTACACTATCAACTGGGAAAAACTTGAAAAGAGAAAATGTTCCTTGTTACTGCATATCATGTAATTCCTACTATTCCTGTACGCATGGCACAAGAAGCAAATAAAAAAGAGAACAGTTTTAAGCATGAAATTTATTCAACATGTTGAGTAGAAGAGGAGTCGTTAGACTAATGTTCAAAAGATATGATCGTGATTCGGGGGATTTGGTTTTGGTTGCTGCAGACAAAATAAGGCAATTAAAAACATAGCCATTTTGTGCCATTATTTTTCTAAATGCAACTAACTTGACCAGTGACATAGCAAAGAGAATTGGATTATTAGATCAAAGTATATTCAGGGTGGTGAAACATTTTTGTTGAATGATACATTACCATGTGTAATGTAGGCATGGTCCAAGAGTTTAGGAAATTTAGTAGACTTTAAGTTCAAGTAGTGTTTGTGTTGTATACTTTTTTTATTTGTTTTTATCCCGATAATGTGGGAGTTCTCCTGTTCAATGAATTTGACAGTGATTAATAGTCAAAGGAGGATCTGAAATTAATATCTTCTATGGTAGATTTTGCTTTCTTCCCTTAAAAGTTGATTTTCACTTGGATGGTCAAATGTCACAAACTTCAAAATATCCTTTATGGTATATAATAGTTTCTTCCCAGAAAACTGAAAAGCTTATTTACACTTGGCTAAGGTGAAAAGTCATTTTCTTCAAATATTTATGTGCAAGAGTAAGGAATCATGCAGTAGGGTGACAATCATTACTTTGTTCTTTTGAGATCAAATGAAAGTGTCAGATGAAAACAAAAATTGTCGGTCACCCTTTTAGTACAATTGTCGCTTCAGCCAATTCATGAGGTTTCTACCTAACCAAACTCTAATATGTTACATATATATTCCTTCTAATTCTTTAGAAATATTTCAAACCATCCAAAAAAACTACCACCGTTGCTTTAGAATCCTTGAACTTTTATCCTTCATAATTCATCAACCCCATTAATGAAACCTATCATGCTTTTACGTAGCCTGTCACTGTTTTCTGCTTGTGTTTCACAGAAATTTTGTCCGAAGGATGAGACAGTTACTTACCAGTATGCATCATAAGAAGTGACAGAATACAAAAACTGTATAACTTTTGTAACCTTTGGCCTCTGTGTAATGAAGTGAGTAGAATTTGAATCAAGCAAACAACAAAATCTTATGGTGAGATTGCAAGAACATACCAAGTTGAGTGGAGAAGAAGTAAGAGGAAATATCATTATTTTTGGTTAGAAATTTTTTTCAGTGTTGAATACCAAAGATTATCAATTTCTAGATTGTTTCTGCGTTTCTGTGGAGATGAGGAACTAGAGGGTCTTCTCCATGGCTAACATCATTTATTGAATGTAGGATAAGACTGAGTAACAAAATACCAGCTAGGCATGAACACATTAATTGTTAACATTTTAGAAAAGTCCATACCAGAAACTACAAAAATGTTAAAATTGTTATTTATTTATCAGCCAAGATTTCAATTCGGTTAGTTTGGATAGTGTTTTATAACCATAACAGAAATCAACATTGAGATTTCAATGTTGTTGTACAATTCCAACAAAGAGACACAAAATCTATTCTAATAGTAATTATAATCAATCATTAAATGATGGAATCTGACAAAAACCAGAAACTCTTCCCATAGATATGTTCAGATCCCTAGAAATTATTGTTAATGAGGTAGATTAAGAATTTTTCTGTTAATTGCATAAGAAAATGTTTTAGCAACCATGACTCTCTCACTTAATTAACAACATCGATTCAAGAGTTGAGGACTTGGCTTTAGATAACACTGAAAGATTAGAAGTTCAACTTTAAATAAACAAAGCACATTAAAATGATTTGGAGATTTATATATTAATCCTCACATGTCTAACAATATGAAAGGTCATTAAAGAAAAAAAAAATAAAACTTGACTTACAGAATTAGACATCTCTAAGATCAACACTTCAACAACTTTATTTTTCAATGTCTACACTTATCTAATTAATTATTTGCAAGAGAGAATAATAATGTTACACTAAAATACGAAGCTGAATTATGCAATAATTAGGCCTAATATTTTTCAATCAGTGGAGAGTGAATCATGTGGCAGATGAGCTTAATATGAAACGTTTTACATATTCAAGTTCCATGCCTTAGAAGTTTGACCTAGTCAACACAGCTGAAAAGTAAAAGTGGAAAATCCAAAAAAAAATATCATCATAAAAGAGAATTTGAGAAAATATCTGTAAGGAGTATGTGTTCCCCATTTCATAAACAAGTTGATAGTGCTGGTGGTAACTTCATATCAGTGGTTGTGTTCCACACCTTGCTGGAAAAAGGAAAAAGAAAAAAAGTGCAGAAACTGCATGCTAAATAGTTGCAAACAAAAACTAGTGCACAAAGAAAAAGAGTGATTTAACAATCACGTTCCGTTAGAAGGTTCCCTTCTCAAACAATTATGAAAACAACAGCTTTAAACAAACAAAGGTAATTAAGATTGAATACAACGTTCTTGTCAGACATAAATATTATTTAATTATTTAAATATTTAAATATATCTCCAACAATCATTCTAGATGAGTCATGCTTGACCACGTTGGTTTGGAATGAGATGATGACCAATGCAAAGAAAAAAAAAAAGTAATGGACCTTTCTTACAAAATAGCAAAATTGAAATCAAACTTTTCCTGCTACAATTCTTAGAAGTTCAAATTTTAATCGATGTAACCTTATTATTTTAAAAATAATTTTAATTTAATTTAAAAGCGAATATGTATTCTAAACGACACATCTGACAAACTAATACTTTGTACCAATAATATATTATTTTTAGTTTCATAAAACTGAAGTCGAAACATTTTTTAAATAAAATAATTGGGTGAGTCAGATAAACTCTAAAAACGTTTGGATGAGATAAATTGTAGGGTTTTTCGTGTGTCTGTGGCACCTTGTTTCTAGGGTAGTTTTGGTGTTTGGTAGGTACAGATATATCTCTCATTTTATGAACGACACGTTTGTAATTAGTATGAGACAAATTACACAGTAAACTACCCGAAGACCAGGCCCACTAGGTGTACCGTTCCATGTGCTGCCATCAACTGCAAAGTTTATAACTTGGATTTTAGTTCGGATTGGCTCATAAAAAATAAAAAAAGTAAGAAAATTATTTTTTTATTTTTTTAATATTTTGAGGAGGCAATAAAAGAAAAAGAATTTCAAAATCGTCTATTGATTGATTCATAATTTGTCCTTTTCCCTTTAAAAGAAAGTGAAAAATATAGACATGAGAACAACTCTTGTCTCGATTGTTTCTAGAAATTTAGGTTTTAGGTTAGATCAGTTTAAAATTAATCCTATGTTTGAATAAAAATTTATTTGTTAAATTTTAAATAAAAATTAATGTCACAATTAACAACAAGAGCTCATTTTTTCACTCGTACTGTTGTATGAGTTAAAAACCAATTTACACGTGATTTTAAAATAGTATATAAGACTCAATAGTTTTATTATATATATATATATATATATATTTTAAATAAATTATAATGATCATGATATCTCTTTGAACAGATTTGTATAAACTGTTGTATAAAAATAATACAAAATAAATAAATTTATCCATAGATTAAAATTAATTTATGTATGAATAATTTGTAAACCTTCTCCGTTAACTTTTTTAATTTTTATTTTTAAATTATGTATAAATTAATTTTAATTTATAAGATATCTAATTCATTTTTTTACTTATAATTTTACTTTGTACAACAATATATTTTACTCATTACCTATCTAAATCACATGAACAACTAGAGCAAAATTCTTCCAAGATTAAAGTATTTTTTTATCTTTATTCCATACACATAAGAATATTCCATTAATTGACTATACCAGACAAAATCAATATTCCTGACAAAATCCATAATCAAATAGTGAAGCTGTGAAAAATCCTTCACAAATGCTTGAAGCATCTCCATGGTCTTTAACATGGTATGTTGAAGACAAATCAACCAGAAAAGTTTGTAAAAAAATGTGTTCTTATAAATGCTGGCAAATCTAGATATTGCTAAATTCACCGCATTCACTGATATAGGTCACATGAGTAAAATTTGATGAACTTAGTAAGAAAAAATATTCTAAAAATATGAACTAGTGTGAAAAAGAGCCATGCATATATAAGACACGTGGGTCATTGGCCAGCTTGCAAACAACATGCTTGTTGTTTTTCTGTAAACCATCCTTGAGAATAGGTCATATGAAAGTTATGACCCTAAATTTACAAAGTAACTTCACTTTGCAGTAAATAATCTATTTAGAGTTAGTGAAGACATTTTTTTGGAGAAATTTTAACTTTTTGGGAGAAACATCTTATAGGTTTTTGTTTTTTACCAAGAAGGTTTTCTGCAAATGGATGGGTCCAAATAGTGGGTCTGACGTTCGAGCAAGGATTTCCATTTGCAGAAAACTCTTCAATGTTTAAGTAAGTAAGTGTATTTAGTAGAAAAAAGAGAACTTGTCTAGCTAAATGGAGGAAGTTATATTTATAGTGTTATTAAACTTAGGAAATGGTTGGTTAAGCTACATGTAACCGTCTTATTGAGACTTTAGGCTGAAATATCTTACTGGATATACGAGGTAGTTGAGATCATGCTCTCGAAATTAGTGAAGGCGTGGGTTCAAGGTTGAGTGAGTGCGTTGAACGTGTTGAGCTTTATTGAGTTGTGCCTTTAACTGACTCAGATAAGTACATTTTAATTGTTGTATATACAGTGGCGGAACTTCATGCAATATGTTGGAGGTGTCAAAATTTTGGATAAATTATTCTTTGGTCCATTTTTTTTATCATGTTGGTCCTCTAGTGTTTTTTAGTTTTAATTTGGTCTCGATTTTATAAAAATTAATGCAACTTTATCTTTTTTGTTAAATTTTTTGAAACAGAACAAGAATTTTTCATCAAAATTAATACTACGATTATGTCAATTACACCAACAAAGCAAATCATTCACAACTTCAATTTTGATGAAAAATTATTGATTTGATTCAATAAATTTAACGAGAAAGAACAAAATTACATAATTTTTTAAAATTCGAACCAAATTGAGATTGAAAAAAACTAGATGACCAACTTAATATTTTTGAACAAAAATAGGAACCCAAAGAGTAATCCTAAAATTTTTATATAAACTAGTCAAAACATTGTATTTATTTTTTTATGATAATAAAAAATAATAAAATTACAATTATTATTATTATAATTATAAAATTAGATATAAATAATTTTTATAATTTTAGTATATTAATTTTCATTTATAATGATTCAATTTTAAAAAATAAAAAATGATTAAATTAAACAAATAACCATTTAAAAATAATATTAATAAAAATTTATTTTTATTTAAAAAATATTTAAAAGATTAAATTGAAAAATAAATGTGAAAAAGAAAACTTTTTCTTATATATAAATATAAATGTGTAAATATTTATTAAAATATTAAATTTGAAAAAAATTATTTAAAATCATATATTAAATTATATAAATGTAAAAAAAAAATAAAATTGGGGGACATGACCCCTTTTAGTTCCAACGTTATTCCGTCATCGTGTATATATCTTGATATAAATGCTCTACACGATACTTACATATTTGTTTATGAGATATAATGAATATAATCTTGTTAGTATTTATCACCATAAAAAAATATATTTGTAAATTTGAACAATCTAACATATGTTTAAGTGCGCTAGATTATCTTTTTACAAGAAAAATCTAATAGTTACTAAATATAAATAAATACTTGAATTGATAACATTTAAAAATATTTTAACATGCATTTTTTTTTTTTTGAGAGAGTTAAACTTATACACATCAAATCCTTAAAATCTATTTTTTTTAACCTTATACGAGCTATTATTACTGTGTGATATTAATTCATACTTACCTTAAGAATAATCAAATTCATAATGGTTGTTCTATATTTAACATATATTTGATAAGAATTTATGTGCAAAACTTAAATCTTAGAGTAACACAATCTTACTACTACTAGTAATGAAAAATAAATATTTCAACAATGTGAAATAATAATTTAAGAAAGATTGATCATGATACGAACAACATGAAATTAAATGTAATCTAATTATATTAATTATTTATCTACAATTTTATACTTGAACTCACTTCAACAAGCATCAAATATTAAAGATATTTTTATGCAAAGATATTTAAACACATTATCAAACACGTGAAGATTACACAAACAACCACAATCTTTTCTGAAAGCCTACAAAAGAACAAAGATGCTAAGATATAGTGTATGAAAAACTATAATGTTACTTTATTGTGATATAGCCTTTTGTTATAGGCTTTATGTGTAATCAATTCTTTAGTTGTAATTTGTTAAACCTTTATAATTTTTTCTTCTTAATTGGAAGGTGTCCATATTCATGAAGAAACACTTTTTATATATATTTTTTAGAGTAAATACTTCTTCAACTTCTTTGTTGTCATTATAGTTAAGAGTGTGAATAGTATTTTCACTAATAGGAAAAGATTAAGAAGGGATAACCAAATATGTTGGTGTACACATATTTAAGTTTTAGTTAGTGAAACTTCTTTAAGTGTGACTTGACTAAAATCTAGATATAACCCAAGTATTGTAAATAAACTAATATAAATCATTGTGTTATTATCCTTGGAAATTCTTATCTATTACACGGTCTAATAATTTATAACAGGTCAATAAGAAATTTTGTTATGCCATTTTATTAAATAACATTATATAACAAACAAATAATATGGTGTGAGTGTATTGAAAAAACATTTTTTCTTGCACATTAATTAGTAACATCTTCTTAATATATGTTTTCATCAAATTCACAACCATTTATTGTGATATAAACTTTTGTCCTTATAATCGATAGTAGTTCAAATTTAGTTATATTTATAATAACTCAAGATGCATAAATTTTAATCATTAAAGTATATCAAATTATAATTCATCTCTCGTACCAATCCGTAAACTAAATCTAAAACCAAATTACCCATATCCATGGAACTCGTATTTTAGGACTATTAGTATTAATATAAAACTATAAACTTATTGTTCATATATTCTGAGTGAAAAAAATAATAATATGACCAATCAATTATAGAAGTAATGTTATTTTGTTTTTTAAAATAATTATTATGGAGGTCAGTGAACTTTTTATACGTACATACTGTATTTATTATTTTTAATGTATATTCTAAAATCTGTCAATTCAATTCAATATTAACCCTCAAATTTTAAATTCATTAAAAAATCATTTTATTACAGGGATACGTTTCTAAAGAGATGTTTTATAAAAGAAAATTAAATCGGTTAAGATTTTGCTTGTAACCATCACTAAGTATTATCTTAGCAAACCGTCTCTTTCTTACAAAAGAGTACCAGTCTATTATTATATGGTGCTACTATAGCGTGAATAAAAGATAAACCATACATACCAAAATTTTTAATAAATGAAATATTATATATATATATATATATATATATATATATATATATATATATATATATATATATATATAGCACATGGTTATGTCTATACACATAATTTTGAGATAACATTGTCTAAAATGTAATCTCAATGCAATTCACGTGGCATACTTAATTATTAAAATAATAATCATCGTGCATGGTGCGTTACGAATTCAAACACAACTATAAATTATCCTTTTTTATACAATTTTTTAAAACCCGCAAATATAACCTAAACTTAAACTACATACTAGAGAATCAACCTTAAACAAGATTACGACAATGAACTATTCAAATTACTCCAGAAAAATCTAGAAAATACCAACAGATGAAAACACAATATTGTTACATATAATCCAAGTAAAAACTGGACAACAACATGACAAGAGAACAATCTAGATAATGGAATTTTTACAAAAGATTACGAGTAATCCAAACTTACTCCAGAAAATTGTAAACAGTTTTATATAATAATAATAATAATAATATTTTGACATTCTCTATTTGCAAAGGAAAATAATGAAAGATACTATCAAAGTATGATATATGAAAAATAGATTTTTTGATTATTAAATTTTGACAACTTTCTCTTATAATCTTAAGTGTCATTTTTTAAGTGATTTTTATTTATTTTTTCTCTTTTTTCATTCTCAATATTTAAAAACCACTTAAAAGATGACATCTCTGATAAGAAAAATTGTCAAAATTTAATAATCAAAATATCATTTTCCATCATATGTTACTAATAAGATTGTATTAGAAGTAATTGAAAAAAAGTTTAATACGCGTATGGAGTGGGAATGGAATCAAGGGATAAGAATGCCGACATGGAATAAATAACTACAGACCAAAGCATTATTTTTACCGAAAGTTCATAAGTGCTCGAGAGGTAGGACAGTGGGAAGAGCATTTAATAGTGTACATACTAAATCTGTAAATCAAGATTGGAATAGTCCAGAAAAGTCAGAGTTACACTCGTGCAAATTTCCTATACACGATTAATTCAGATTTTTCTTTCCATACATAATTGACCAAAGTTTTTAAAACAAAGGGGTCCATGAATGCTACGACGTGAAAGCAAAGACTCCAACAATGGAAAAAGAACATTATTTGAATTATCGAAAGACACTCACAATAATTGAAACTCGACCCCGTGACGTTGGGTGATAGTTTAGGGAGTGAGTTCGAAAAGGAATTGTCCATTTTCGCGGCGAGATTCATTTGTTTGGACATTGAAATGTAAACAGAAGATCGTTGATGAGAAGTTACAGAGATGAGCAGTGACATTTCCAATCACGGGCTTCATATTATTATTATGATGATGATGATGATGATGAAATTAAAGTAAAAGAAAAATTTTGATACGTCGCAACTTGTTTGTTGCACATGCAGATGAGCACCTCATAGGGTAGCTAATTAAAGGCAACAATGGTGCTATGTTGGATCAGGGTTCGTACAATAAACACGGCTTCTGATATGTCACTGTGGGTCACACACTCTTCCCTTAGAGCTTCACCAATGGGGCACAAGTAGAATGGACCCCGATTCCTACGTACGGTCACATCCACACTCTACGTATTATGCACCTTTCGTTTTGGGTTCTTCTTGTTTTCTTTTTTTTAATGTTATCTTTTACCCTAACGCAAAACCAAGAACCAACTCAGCCATGGACAATACAAAGATTTTCCCAGAATCAGAAGTTGCTTATAGGGTGTGCTGTGCTGGTGCACCCAATGAAGAGAATGGTTGAGAGTTAAGAGATGACATATGCAACAAAATGGAGAAACTTTTGTAGGTCTGTGTACCCTCCAAGAGTAGGTAAAAGGGAGTGACTTTGGTATTGGTCACTTCTTCACACGTACCTTTTGCATTCAAAATTCATACCTATCAACTTCGTGGTGGTTATGTGTTATCAACCCAACCAATTCCTTTTTCTATTTCTTTCTTTTTATTGTAATATACGTTATTATTATATTATTGTTTCTTAATTTTATTCGATTCATCATGTGTAGTGCATAACACATGCATCTCCATTTTGAGTTATTGGATTTTAAAAGTTTTTGTTGAACAGTATACTGTGAAGCCCAGATACGGACACGAACATGACACGGAGATACGATTAAATTGAAAAACACAGAACATGGGACACGGCATGCATATACATATTAGTTTCAAACTTTTAACTAACACGAGAATGAATCTAATTTCTTAATCTAATATCCAAAAAAGTGAAAAGTAGTGATCATATAATATTTTTTTTCCTTATTTTTATAATCATAATAGAAACTTATGTGATAAATTTACAAATTTATAAGTTTTTTTAGAAAATAATTCAATTTGTGGTTATTATATTGTGTTGGAGTCATGTCAAAATCATGTTAAAAACAAAAAAATGTCTTTCAAATTGAACACTTGAATGATACGTGTCATATAAGTGTAGTACAAGTTTCGATGTCCCATACCTATCGAACACGAGACACGTCATTGATGATGAGGCATAATGATAGATTTTTCGTTTTCAATATATGGTTCGGGACACTTTTCTTTTCTCTTTGTCTGTTACGAATTATCAGACAACGATTGAAATTTGATCTTAAATGTTTGCCAACATTTTCGTTCACTGTTTATGTTAAATAAGTAAGGAATGATTAGTTTTTTGTTTCTATGGAAAAATAATGGAAATATTAGATACGAATACATTGGCTGTTACTTCTCAATAATGTCTTTCTTATGGTTGGATATAATAATACAAAATTTCTCTCACTAATTTAACTGTATGAATAATTATTGCCTATTGTACTTTAAAGAAAGTATTATCTATGTTGTGAAAATGAATTATATTGTTTACTGAAATATGCGAATAATATGATACCTTCGTTTTAACAAACTATTATTTATTTGGTAAATTTTTACATGAGTGATCTCGGTATCTTTTTATATGATAGATCTCATTCCCAAACAAACATATACATATGAGTTCTACCTAATAATTAAATGGAGACGTTGATTTAACTGATTTTGTATAATCAGAAATCATATTCTTTGAAATATTTATTTAATAAAAATATTTAATAATCATGTCCGGTTTGTATTCACAAATTTACAAAAATAAGTGTAACACTACGAGAAAATTAGTATTTAGCGTTGACTAAAAACTTATACTAACAAGAAAAAGTTGATGTTAATAAACGTCGACTTTGTATTGCTCATGTATGTTAAAATCGTTAAGCATAAGCTTTTAAGATCGAACTTAACTAGCGTTGCCATTAATTTTATTTGTTTTTTAATTAAAATAATTTAGCATTGACTTGACCGTGACACTAAGAAATTTTTATTATTTGTAATATTAGTTTAAGTTGTGGCTGCTTGGTTGATGATAATAATAATAATTTAAAAAAATGTACAACATCTCGGGGTTCAAATAATAAAAGATTAAGGAAAAAATCACAACATATCAAAGTCCAAATAATATAAATGAAAAAATATGCGTAGAAAAAAGGGAGATGAGGAGAAAAAGAGTATATAAACAAGATGAAAAAAATGATGTATAGATGAATGCAATGAAGGGGATGCAAGTGAGTGAACGACGAAAATGTGTTTGAAAAACGAAAATAAGTGTAATGATATTTATATACAAGAAAAGAAAATTATAAGATTTCACATCTTTAAATTTCGGTTTTTATAATAAAATGATTTATGATGAATATTGAATTAATACGATAAACACACATAATTATAATATATAATTTAATCGACGCTCACATAAATAAGTAAAATATTAGAAATAAATTAAATATTTATTTTAATATTTATTTTACTATTTTTATAATTAGCATCTGTTTAACTGATAATAAATTAAAAAAATATAAATATTAAAAAAATTTGAGAGTTTATTAAGTTGATACTAATCTTATTTACTTTTAATATTTATTTTAATTTTTTTATAATTAATTTTAAGGGTGTCAAAATGGATAGTGACTTGCGGTCTAACTTGCTAGTCTATCAAAATAGAGCAGATCGAGTAAAAGTTTTTAACCTACTAATCTGGTTTTGCTCAACTTGTCTAACCTGTTAAATTAGTGAACTAAAAACGGAGCACTGTGTTCTTGATATGCTAGTCGTTTTTGCTTTTTATTTTTTATTTTTCCTAAACTAAAACAACAACCAAAATAATATATTTTTTTTTTAATTGCAATAGGTAACTTTTTGTGAAGAATAATTTTCATTCACAATGGAAATGGAAAGGATTAACTTTTCTAAAAGTAAATATACTTGAGAATATATTCTCCAGATCCTCGTAGCAAATGTAAAATTATTATTCTCATCTTCATATTACAGAAAAAAAAAATTATATCACATGAAACAAATATACTCCTTAACAGATTGTTTTAGAAAACAATGTTACAAAACTTATTACTAATATTCCTGTTATCTGTTATATGTTTGAGGAGTAATTTAGAACCATTGATGAAAAAGATAATGAATGAGTTTATCTAACTCTTGGTCTTATATGACCTTTTGATCAAAGTGTTTATTTGAACTTACATATGATCCAATCAAGATGTAGAACACTAAATTATCTCATTGTTATAATATAGTTAATCATAAAACGAAAATAATGTGAACCTTGAATTAAAGTCTACTTTACAATACATATTTTAAAATCAACAGTCCTATTATAAATATAATATCAAACGTTATCCGTTTTTTTTTTAATATAATTAATAAAAAGCTGTAGTTCTTAAGAAATTGTTAACTCTAAATTGAATTGAGACAACTTCAAATATAACCTAAATTTGTCATACAAAATACATTATGATATGAAATTCATCTCATAAAATGCACTAAATGTATTCTTTTTATAAGTCAAACGCGATCGAATTCAACCTCTAGACAACCATATTAGTATTTATGTTATGAAAATCATCACCTATTTTATGTTTTAAGAATAATTATTTGACCATTATTTAACCATTGATAACATAAACATCAACGATTTTATAATATGAAAATGCATAATTTGGAGAACATTGATTTTCAAGGTTACTTAATTAAAATTTAACTAAAGATTTACGTTTGAGAAAAGATAAGTATTGGAATAGTATGTTTTATTGGAACGTGAAAAACTACTACAATAAGCGTTTCAAACACGCTATTAAAATGAAATACGACACCTTTTTTTCCCATAAAACTAAAAAGGGAGTGAGATTTTGTGAGTAAAAATTGAGATGGTTTTATGACGAAGAAAACAAAAGGGATAGAGATAGTTTTGTTGAGGAGGTTATAGGAAAGAAGAAGTGTTAAGAGAAAAAATAAAGCTTGACACGATTTTCAACTAGAATCTGGTTGTCACCTCAGCACTAATATGATGTGCATTTGGTTTTGTAAAAGAGCCAAATAACACAAAGGAGCATAAATAAGGTGTTGTCCTAAAAAAGAGATATGAGGCAAGATTCCTAAATTCCACTGAGAAAATGACAATCCCTTTTGAAGAAAAAAACATAGGCTTTGTAACAGACAAGAGAGCTTTATCCATCCACAGTAGAAGTAAAAGTGGGTTCCAGATCACATAGGTAAAATTAGTGAACAGCAACATAAACAAACACTCTTGGTCCCCCACCTCCTAGAATCTCTTCTGCATTGGGGCACTTGTAGCCTACAAAGGAAAATCAAATAATGCTCTTTTTCACCACCAAGCTTTCCCAATCACTTCACTTTTTCACTCTTTAAAACTTTCACTCCCATTTTCATCCTCTGTCAAAACCCCTCCCACATCCTGACAAACTTTCCTCTCAGTTTCAGACTCTCACCACATTCACACACAATTTTACAGTTACCTACACTTACCTTACCTCACTCCTATTCTCTCTATATTTTTCTTTCTCTTTCCCTACCAAAATCAACAAAGTATCAGTCTAAGATTTCCTGCATTCAATTTCCGCTCTCCCTTTCACCACTGACGTGGGCATTGGGAACCCACCTCACTATAATAATACTTTTCATAACCAACCTTTTATTTAATAATAAAAAAGTCATTTCCCAATATTTACCATTAAAAAAAAAAAACTAAGGGTGGGGCTCTCTAGGCAAAGGAAGAACCAGGTGACACACACTGCCACACACATGAGACCCCCCCTCATCAGCTACCCCTTTTTTCAATCTAACCCCTTATAAATACTCACCCTCCCCTTCCTCTCTTCCTCAGTGATTCAGTCTCTCAGTAAATTAATTCACACCCCACAAGCTAAAGTTTCTTCCTTTCCCTCTCCTCTGTTTCCACCAAAGAAAAAACCCCATCCATGGCTTCTTCTGTATCCACCACACCCACTCTCTACTTCGACGACAAGTGGAAGCTGTCCAAGAAAGAAGGATCCACCAGAAGCAGGTCCTCCACCACCACCCCTTTCATCAAGAATTCCTCCTCGCAGAGAAGGTGCGCGTTTGCGAGCAAGTGTGCCAGGCTCGTCAAGGAGCAGAGGGCGCGCTTCTACATCATGAGGCGCTGCGTCACAATGCTCATATGCTGGCGTGACTACAGCGATTCCTGAAGACAAGAACAAAAGGGTTTGCGAGGGAGACACAATGGGTTGCTGAGAGGGCATAAAGCCCTCTCTTTTTGAGTCCCCTTAGTCTTTTTTTTTTTTTTCTTTTTTTTCTTTCGCTTTAGATCAGATCCCTTTTCAGTGTTGCGGAGGCCGCTTCAGATATACCTGTACATAAAAAAAATTGTTTCTCTTGGCTAGAAATTTTGAATTTTGTTTTGCTTTTTTTAAGGTTGTTGTTCCGAGAACCCCCGTCAATGGAGGGTATCAGTCATGTTTGGTGTTTACCCTTGTGCTGTCTGAGAAAGAACTACTACTGATAGAGGAGACATATGTTTAGATTGGAGAGATTAATTGAAATATATGATATAGCTTAGAGAGATAAAAAAAAAAATTTTGCTTTTTTTTTTTTTATATTTAGTTTTTTGTGATGCTCCTCTTAAATACAATTTCTCATCTTTTTAGGCTTTCGATTCAGTTTCCGTTTGTGGGTGTTGTTTGTTTGTCTTTGGGATTGAGGAAGAAGTGATGGGTGGTGCGTGTTTGATTGAGAGATCTTAAAAATCTCTGAGATTCCCTTCGAACCATTGCAGCTGCTGGTGGTGAGATGAGGTAAGCTATAGGGTCTCTACTGTGTAGATCTAAACGTGCTTAGGCTGACGCAACATCGGGCTTTGTTTAATCTTTTTCCGCAATTAATTTCACGACAACGAAACCATCGAAGTTAAGAACTGTTATCACTTCTAATCACAATCGTAAACGGACATCATTAAACTCGATCGGTTTCACAAACATTCATTGGAACTGACAGAAAAAAAAAATGTAGAAAGTGAGGGTGGTGATGATAAGGTTGTTTTGGCAGGATTGTTAATGAAAAATTGCGAATGACGAAAGTGTCCTGAATGTGCTAGGTTGAGTTGAGTTGTTTGACCAGTGGATGGACCACTTTGACCCTATAATGTTGGTCAGGAGGTATTTTTGGTGTGTTATTCTTTTTCCTCGTCCTGATCCTTAGCACAACGTGCGTTGCTTTATTATTTAGAGGGTACATTGGACCAAGAATTTATTGAGGGTGTGGTGAATTTGAATTGCTTGGCCTTGGGAATGAACCATTGCTTCATTAACCAATTTGGGTCATTTCTTTGATCAAAATAATGCCCTTTTCTTTGGCGTCTAACTGCACAAAAACATCCACATGCGGTAAACCTTTGTGCAGTAAAAAGTTATAGAGTTTGTTTGTCCTAATAAAAGTGTAAAACTCTTTTTATTTTTATTTTCCTTTTCATCATGGCTTTGGGAATGGCAGGCTGGCAGGAAGTGGCATGGATGATGAGTTGTTGACAATGGCAACACAAACACACCCAAACATCAACTCTCACGCAAACACCTTACTCTATCACACACGCATAAATTATTATATTAATTAATACCCACTCTCGCTCTTTTTTTTTTTCTTTCAAAAACATTAATAGCATTAAATAAATGCGACTTCGTTTTTTTCGTTTCTTTTGCTCTCCTTAAAAACTTATATTAAATTTGTTTTGAATTGTAATTTATGGTTGAGTAATAATGTAAAATTATTTTACATAGCATCATGCTCTGTTCTTCTCTTTACATTAACTACTTTGAAAGTCATATAAATTTAAATTTGTCATTTGACTTTATCCTGTTCTACCCAACTGCTTATTAACGAGAACCATCATTTTTCTATTTCGTGTTCGGTACTAAGATGACGTACGTAACCTCACATTAATTATGTTATGTGTGAAAATGAATGAAATGAAATCATGTGAACTATTATCAATTAAGATGAGATAGGAGCATTTGGTTAATATAAGGTATAGTTTATAAAAGAAGCTTTGAATACGAAATATATCCACATTTTTTTTTAAAAAATGTTGTTTTATTTATTTAGAATCTGCTTTGCAGAATTGACTCTTTTTTTTTATTTAAAAACTTTTCACTTAGAAAATGGTTTATGGATTTGACTTGGTTTTAATTTTAATTTTTTTTTCGGATATTTTAAATTTGTTATAAATAAAATGAAAGTGTTAGAAACTAACGACATGCCACGAGCCTTGAGAGGAGTATATTGTAGATACAGAGACAATGAACTGAACACTGTTTTGTTTCTTTGGTTATTTAAAGCTAAACAAATTTAAATGAACATTCCAAAAATGGGGTCGTGTTTCACATTTTACTGTTTCCATTATTGCAAAATATAAATGCACATATGGACCAACAAAATTTCACCCCAACCATTTCTATTTCAGAAGCAATAAATTAAATAAACCATTTATCAAATAGAGACGAGTTTAATTTAATATGATGCAAAATTAATCCGGGTAGTTGAATAGAATTATAAAAAAAAATGGAGGGTTCGTTTGTTGCATAATTAAATAAAAATGTAAAGGAAGCAACTTGTACATATAAACTTTAGAAACTTTGTAACAACTATTTTAAGAGTGATGAATCATATTAAGTAATCTAAATTATTTAAAAGGGTATTGAAAGAGTTTTATCGTTTTAATATGCTTCATATTTATATTTCTCTAATTGGTACTTTGAAGGCATTTATTAATGGCCATATAGTGTAGTAGGTTATTGTTTTTTCTGGTCAAAAGGAAGATTTTGCTTTTCCTTCAAAACCTTCTTTTGGTGCACTTTGTTTGTATGTAATCAAAGAAGAATCATTCTCAAAATTTAAGATAAGTTGAGATGTTAATGATTGAAATTTGTTTGCACTTGCCGAAAGGACATCTATTCAATCAATTTAAAAAAAAAAAAAAAAAAAGTCTACTTAAACCATATTCTTCAGCAGATTTAATTAGAAAAAAAGGTTCTAGAATCTTATTTTATTCTTTTACCTGCATGAAGTTATTTTCTTTCATTGATAACACAAGCCTTAAATATACATTATAACAGATCTTTGAAAAGTTAAAGCATAATCATCTCACATCAAAAACCCACTTATAGTTTAACGATCTATGGAATCTGCACCGATATTTGAATTTGATTAAAGCATATTAAATATTATTTGACTGGTTTGTGTTGGTATTAGTAACTATTAGTGAATAGTGAGTGTGAGTTGGAAACAATGATTTCTTCTACACAATAAATCATACACTAAATAGAGGAATAGAAAAAGTGAAAAAGTAACACATACATGATTGGATAAATAAGAAAAAAAATATTAACATTATCGTAAAAGTAATTATAGGGTTTGAATGAACGTGATAGGGAACAGAGATATGGTGAATGAGAAAAAATTGATGAGTTATTTATGTTAATTATGGTCAAAAAGTAATCGAAATTCATTGATTAAGCATTGTCCCCACTTTGATCCATCTTTGTCTAGTTTGTTGAAAGATCTCCAACAGTGTGCGCATCTGAATTATTATGAAACTACATCACTCCTAATTATTAGTTGATAGCTCCTATAGTCCTATTCCATAATTATTGCATGCCCTACTTTTTCTTCTCACTTTTGGACCCTTCTCCTATAACGTGTCTTTCCATCAAAAAAATTTACTCTTTCATAAAAATTTATGCACTTGCTTCATCATTTCAAAATAGTGTATTTTTTTTTTACCCTCAATTTATTAAGTTTATAATAAAATAAAACATGTATAATGTTGATAAATCAAATGTTGATAAATCAACCGTTAAAGCTTTTTCCTTTTCTGGCATACACTAACTTCAAGCACTCTTCAAAAGCTCGATCCTTTTTGGGTCTTACTTATTAGTCAAAACCCCTCATTTGTTGATGCACTTTGTTTTATTTATTGAAAATGTAAGTAATAATTACACATGACCCATCAAATCTTTTATATACTTATAAATCGTTAGAGTTGAGGGATACTGATATTGACTCTTATCATGATTTCTATTAATAACCCAATTGCTCAATTAGTATTGAATCGGATAAGATCGAGTTTATAACATAAGTTATAAAAAGAATATATTTATGTGTTTAGACATATATATAAAATTGTATTATTATTATTTATTATTATAATATTAGTTATAAAATAAAATTGGTGCAAGTACAACCCCACCCAGAAAGTTAAAATAGCTACATACCCTATATAGAAAATAGACCATGAGATGAGGGAATTACTTTATCCCTTTAGAGTATTAGACTACTAGGCCCATTTTTCATCTGATTTTTCAATAAAACCACCCACCATGAATAGGAGTTACCTCTTTTGATTAAATATTTTGAAATTATATATAATGCAAGTTTTGATACCAAAAAATCATATAACTAAATTTATATAAGATATTATAGCATTGTCTTTAACTTTCGTATGAGGGTGTTATTACGATTAATGAGACTTTAATATCACTTTTAGATCTATTAAAGAAATATGTCAAGAAAAATTATAACACCACTTCTAATTTAAATTTTTGAGATAATAAATTTATAAAATTTTACTATTATATATGGACCAATTAGCCCATTTTACTTTTATTTAAAACTCAAATTCTGAATAGGTGAGTAAAATTTGGTTAGGTAATAGAAAAAGCCCGTGGGTTAAGAGTAGGGGCCTAATAAAAGACAAAAAGTAAATAGGGTTAGAAGATGTTATGTTGGGCTTGACCTAACTCCTAAGGCACATAGGTCCACGTATGGTCAAACGTCACATCACCGCACGCATGCCTTAAAATCGCAACATATCATTTTCATGTAAAATGCATGCATTAATAGTAATTTGTTTTATACAAATAAAACTATGCGAATAAATGATATTTTAAAATAATAAGAATTAAAATAAAATGAAATTACATACCGACTAAATAAGGTTTTGGTTTACGGGCATACTTTTCGATGTAATAATGTTTAGGAAATTAATTTATATTCTTAATCTTAATCATTATTAGTACTTTGTTTCATTTAATACGACGGGATTATTTGTTTAATTAAAAAAGTTGTCAGAGTCAAAGTCGACTCAGAGACACGCATGCACCAGCTGGCAATAGAGAAATTTTCTGAAGAAGGAAGAATGGAGGAGGGTGTGTTTGTCCATAAATAGCTTTATTATTTTATTTTATTTTTTGCTTAAAGAATTAGAAGACAAAGTTAATATTATCGACAACCAAAGGGCTAATTATAAATCATAAACTTGCAAGCATTAAATTAATTAATGTAATTAGTTCGTTGAGTGTCTCTCTGTGAATATATAATTTCGTAATTATAAGATAACAACTTCGAATTAAAATAAAAATTTTCCAATAATTAGCCATGCATAACGAATTATTCCTTCAATTTCATACACACTTGTGTTGGAGCAATGTCACGTCACGTCACTTTGAATTTATGGCCTCGAAAACTGTTCCCTTGTTTGTTCATATTTTTAGTTCCCATTCTTAATGCGAAATTTTTGCTTCTAAAAAGAGTTAATTGCGTGCCATTTATTAATGTAAGATGTAATAATTTTGGTTATTCATATATTGGTGCCATTTTGTTTAATTTTATTACAATTGAGGGGTACAAAAACAACAGTAGCTGGGCCTTGGACGGAAGACTCTATTGGACTAAAAAATAAGCCCAACTAATGATTTTGATTTGTGCGGTGTTGTGTGATTAAACGTGATAAACGCGTTTGAATTATGGACAGTAAAGTATCTTAGTATGGACCTAGGGGCATGGCCCCCATTTTTTTCTTATATTTATATAATTTCATATATATTTTTAAAAAATTTAATATTTCAATATATATTATATATTTATATTCTAATAGATTTTTATATATTTATATTTATAAACGAGGAATAGTTTTTTTTTTTCACACTCATTTTTTTATTTTATCTTTTAAATATTTTTTAAATAAAAAAATATTTTATTAATAATATTTTTTAAGTGATTATTTATTTAATTTAATATTTTTTTAATTTGATTATTTTTCAAATTTAAACATTATTAATGAAAATTAATTATAATAAAATATAAATTATTTTATATTTAATTTTATAATTATAATGATAACAATAATTATAATTTTATTATTTTTTATATCATAAAAAAAGTAAATATAATCTTTTTCTAGTTTATATAAAAATTTTGGAATTACTCATTTGATTTTTATTTTTGTTCAAAAATAATAAGTTGGTTCTCAAAATTTTTTTAATCTCAATTTGGTCTTGATTTTAGAAAAAAATGATGCAATTTTGTTATTTTTTTCATTAAATTTTTTGAATCGGACCAATGTTTTTTCATCAAAATTGAAGTTGTGAATAATGATGGTTTGTTTTGTTTGTGTAATTGACATAATCCTGATATAAATTTTGGTAAAAAATATTTGCTACGCTTTAAGAAATTTAATAAGTAATATCAAATTACATCAATTTTTAAAAAATAAAAACCAATTTAAGACTAAAATACATTAGACAACCAATTTAATTGTTTTAGACGATCAACTTAATATTTTTAGACGAAAACATAGATTAAAAAAAAAATTCAATCAAAATTTGAACGCTTCAAACATAGTGATCGAAGATCTGTCACTCATCGTGAAATAGTTGTATAAACGTACTTATGAGATAGGTACTATTGTTAGTTGTAATTTTGTAGTTGAATATTGTGAAAAGTCCTTTTGATAATTAATGTGGTATAATATGTTTGTCTTTTTTTGCATGTAGTTTACGGTGTAAACTATTGGGATGCAGTTGATTTGACTAAGGATGAGGACTTATTACCTAAATTGTATGGCTAGAGAAAATTTTACATTCACAGTTTGATTAAGCACAGCTTTTATGATTAAACACTAATTAAATCTGATTTAGGTAAATGAATATGTTAGTTGAACGTATAGGTGAAAGTGGGGTACCTATAAAAACTATCAGTATTCAAATTGCTAGCAACATTATAGTGTACGGTAAGAAAATTGGCCTGTACTATGAAACAGATGATGAAATTTAAATGAGAGAAAATAATCAAAACAATTTTTATTTTTTTTAGATGACCTATGTTTTAAGATTAGGCCGAAGAAGTAAAATTGGAGCAAATGAATATTTTAAGATTATTCAATAAGTTGTCCTTTATGTTGATTTCCTCTCTAGAGAAAATAAATATTTTATAACGACTTTATTTGACGAGTACTGTAACAAGTAGCATGGTTATATATATATTTTTAATTATGTAAGATTTTTCATGTTAAGTATTAATTGACTCATTATATTAAGCTTTTATTATGGTATTCGAATTTTGGTATGTCATAGTAAAATTTATTATGTAAATTTAATAAATAACCGACATGCTAGATAGGTAATATAAATACATAATATTTTCTACTTCCGTTGTCTATAATTTATTATTTAAATTTGATCAAAACGTAAAACTAAAATTAGGGAAAATTACATTGAAAATTTGTTTTATGAATTTTCTGAATATAATAATCATGTTGGAAAATAATCGACTTAGCCAAACTTTGATTTTTGCATGTCTCATAAATAATTAATTATGTCAACCCTTTTGAAAAAGCTCAACTTTTCATAATTAAGTTAAAAATATAATAGATTAAAATTTTCTTAAAGTGGTTTATGAATTGATGAACAAATTAATAAATTATCTTCAATAATAATTAATTATCATATTCTGTTAAAGCTTCTTTAAAATAAAAGCTCCCTTTTCAGAATAACAATTTCATATCTTTTAAATCAAGAAAGTTTTGTTGTGATATATAAATATTTCGTAATAGTACTTTTACATATCTCATTTATTTTGAAAAAAAAATTGATCTATAGGATAACTTTTTTAAAAATCAATCACAGTTCAGGTGATATCTTTCTTTTGTTTTCTCTTGTAATTTGATTCAAATTTTGTGCACCATTTGATGTGTAGGTATACATAATTGAGTATTTTCATTACCACCGTAAATCTTCTTGAAGACTGTTTAGTCCTGGATTCTTAATTACAAGTTCAACATTTTAGTTCCGATTTGAGTAAAAAGTGATCATGGAAGACGATATATTTTATTTTAAAATAAATTAATGAAAAAAATTTGGTATGAGAAACATGTACTGAGTTATGAGTCCACAAGAATAACATGTCTCTCTAAATATGTTTTTTGCAACTTCTCGTAAATAAGCTGGTTTTCATCACCATTGTGGTGAATGGGGATTTTCCCGATCTTCATTCCTTTACGGTAAGCATGTAAGGTATTTTCCATACTTTCGCCACTTCGAATAATAGGCAGTGATGATGTTTATGAGCTGAATGGTGCATTCCTTGGTCGTTAGACATGTTAAAGAGGATCATAACTCCTGGACTAACTCGTGGACTAATTCAATTCACCACAGGTTTGAACTGGATAAGTTTGAAATTTTTTTACAAATTTTAGTATAGTTAATTTTTACAAATTCTTTTACAAATGTGAGAGTTGGATTGGCTCACCAATTTATCTGTAAATAAAGAGTCACACAATTATTATTATTTTTTTTGTATTTGGGTTGGATTATGTTGTTTTTTTTAATCACCATATTTGGTTGGCAAATGCAAGCATAATATTTGTGCGATTTTAGTTCGTATTCGTGTTGAACGTTATTTTAGAATGTATTTGAATTATATTAAAATTTATATAGATTTTAATTACAATTAAAATTAATTTTTTTTAGAGAAGAAAAAAAAATCATATTTCTTTAAATTAAGTGAGTCAATTCATTTAACCCACTAATCTGTTGTGGGTCGGACTGAGATCGATTTTTATTTTACTCGCTTATAAATAAGTTAAATTTAATTAACTCTCTAACCGAACTGGAGAAGGTCAATTAGCTTGTTTTAACAACTCTATCTAGACCCATCAACTTGGAGTTAATGAGAACTATAATCCAATGGAGATGGATTGTAGCCATGGTCAAAGCGGTGATTGTAGGAGTAGAGTGATGGCCTCCAAACCTTCATTCCTTTTGTTATCTGATACAGTAAACCTCCTATTAATTGTTGTCATTGTCAATTATTCATTATGTGATTCATTTTATATATTCAAAAATTACACACTTAATTAACATTGAATTTTTTATTATATCGACATTTAATCTACCGATTTAATCGGTCTTAAACTTATCAAAAGTTACGTACTTAATTAACATCTCCTTTTAACTTTAGTCTAAAAGAGCCTAAGGCTAAAAGGATTTTTCCGAATACTAACCCAATCACATTAGGCCTCATACCACAAACATAATTTCTTAAACAAGTTTTTCAGAACCTATGAATTACATTCTAAAACAGGTTTCTACGAAACTTTCTGAAAAATACAAGATGTTTTTCAAAGTGAACTTTATGGAACAAACATTGTTAAATAAGTTTTCTGAAATTCTAACCAAACCCACTATTCTAAATAATGCAGCGCCTATAGTGAGCAGCGATGATGTAGCAAGAAAGGTATCATGGGGATCCATTCATTGAAAACCTAATAACATGAACCCAACGAAAGTAAAATGTAAACCAACAGAAAAAATATAAAGGGGAAAATTATACATACAGGAACAAGCCCAGTTTCGGGTACCCAGCAATGGCTGATTTATTATTAGGCTGTTTCTTTCTTCCTATTTTCTTCCTCACCTCCATAAAATTTGTAATTCCCGACTATTTTTATTAAAATTATAATTAAAAAAATGACCCCACCTCTTATTTTTTAATATTTTTTGGATTAATTATTTCGAAAAATATTTTGTTTCGAAAACGTTTTCTGGAAGATTTAATCTCGAAGATTTAGCCGGGAAGATATATATTTTTTTTTTATATTTCAAATTGAATTTTTCGAATATTCCTAAATTTAGAAATATCTTTCCCACTTAATCTTGAATATAAAAATATATTTCGAATTCAAAAATATTTTTCAGAATATTTATTTAAAAATATTTTTATATTTTAGGTTGAATATTTTGAAAGATATTTTTAAATTCAAAATTATCTTATAGACCACCCAATCTAAAATGTATAAAAAATATATTTTGAATTGAATATTCTGAGATGTATTTTTGAATTTGAAAAGTCATTCTGAAAAAGTGGAGTGCAAAAAGAAAATACTGGGTGCATGAAGAAACGGGCCTTATTATTAATTCCTCACAAGCCTAAAAGTATGTACTCTTCTCTTCAACGTCCAAATTAAAAACAATAGAATGTTATAGATGGCAAAACGGGTTTAGGGTTTAGGCCGACCTGTTTTGGCCTTATTCGTATGTGGTCATCAAAAATGGATCGGGCTGGCCCGTCACTAGACATGGACCAAGAATCACAACCCGTTTCGTATAGGACGGGCTAACAGGTCATCTGTCCAGTTTTTTTTTTTAAGTTTTTTAATTTGTTTTCAAATTTTTCAATTTTTTTTATTTTTTAAATTTGTTTATATATACATATAAATTATTATTAAAATCATATTTAATCAAATAAAATATTTTTTAAATTTTTAATTGATTAGTTAATATTTTTAATTAGATAAGTTAAAATAATTATTAAATTTACATATTAAATTATTCAATTATAACTAATAATTCAAACTTAATTTGTTGATGTTAATGATTTAAATTACAATACTATTATAAATTTATACATTTAAAATATATAATATAAAAAATTAATCTTTTTAATTACTTTTATTTTTTTTATTTTTTTTTAAAACGAACAAACAGGTAAAGACGGACTGGCCCATACTTTGGCCCGTCAAGTTGACGGGCTGGATGGAATAGGCCAGAATGGACTGATGGATTGAAATCTTCAACTCAACCCGTTCATTTTAATCGGGGCTGAGGGACTGATCCGTTAAACCCGGCCTGTTTTGTCATCCCTAAAATGTTGTAAGCAAACCGAAATAATCTTTTTAGTGAAATGTGAAATAAAAACATATATAACGAGAACACAAAAAAGGGAAGTAAAATTAGTTCTAAGCTTAATAAGCAGCGTTTGGCGCATATTCTGACAATGTTGACAAAATTTAGTGTTGACATAACTTAGAAGGCAAACAATATTAAATGTTCACAGAACTTATGTGTCCTACATTAATATGATGTTTTATTTTCCCCTAATCTCATGCCATGATTTTGTATCATAACATTTCCACAAAGAAAATACGACAATTGATTTCAATGAATGCTGGTGTCTTCCTTTCCTGTGCATTTACAAGGCTCCATAGGATAGCTTTGAATATGGTTAAGTCATTTTTTTTTTCTTTCTTGATTTTATTTAAACTTTTAGTGGTCGTGATAATTTAGAAGTGCATTAAAAAAAATAATCTAGTGAGTTCAAAAAAGTTTTTTTTTTTTAAATAATGCTTAAGTGGTACCAAGTTGCATCGGTATACAGCTATCTTACCTGAAATCTATCTCTATAACCGCAGACACACAACAGAATAATGCCCCCACCTAATCAAATTAATCTCAAAATTTCGGTGGACCATAGGATTTAAAAATGGAAAAAGAAAAAAAAATTACCATTTCTAATAAAATAAACAGGGTGAAGTAAATTGTCTGAATGGGTGTTTTGGATCCTAGTCAATGCTCCAGGTTTCACTAAATTTTCAAGACAATTTGTGTTAAGAATAACTAGTTTATATGTTCCAACATATACATATTGTTCTTTTGTTTTTCTTCTTTTGTTTGATGATAGAAGTAAACTTCACATTTGAAGAAAAGGTTAGATAAAGAATCTTTTAATATAAGATGATTACTTAAGCAAAAGAAGAATTTGTTTTACTTCTATTATTAAAAGAAAGGAAGAAAAACAAAAGAGTGCAAATTGTATAAGATGATTCACTCTTTGTTGAAGTAGAATGAAACCGTAGGCGAACTTTACCTGTAAAGTTGAAGAGTCCAAATTCTATAAGATGATTTTAGTGTTTCTCTAAGCAGTATCTCTAATCCGAGGGTTGATAATTGATTAATGATTATACCCAGTAAACAAAAAAAAAATCCCATAATCAAACGGCTATAAACGAGTGTCCAAGATCTAAGGAGAGAGGCCCAACCGTTCACTGGCGAGGTCACACGTTGTCTCGGTGAACCCCACTCTAGACTTGACCAAATCAAACTCCATCCACACGTTCTGCTGATGATGATGCCCAATCACGTAAGCTTCAATTCCCAACAAATCAGAGTTTCCAAAAGTGAAGCAATAAACCCAATCACTCCCCTTCCTCGCCCTATACAACAGCCTCTCCCCGGAAACCTTCATCTCCGCCCCATCAAACACCAGCGTCACTGCCGGAACCGCCGCCAAACTCGCTGGTGCGTGGTAGCACAAGTCCATCGCCCCCTCAAACACAAACTCCGGGTCCTCAATTCGGGTCAGCACCCCCTTTGTTTGCTCCAAGAACTCATCTTTCAATGCCGAATAAACCGACCCGAGAAGAAACGTGAACTGGGTACCCGAATCCACCATCGTCTGACCCGCCCCGGTGTGATCGGGCAAGAACACCGACTTCGGAAGTTGCAGAAGCTTCTCCGCAACCTTGATCCCCTGGAGCTGGACCGTATACGCCACGCGGTCAAAGTACGGCAACGAGGTTGTTGCCGTGACTAAAGGTGTATATTTAAGCGGCCCCAGCCACGGCGCGGCGGCGGCTCCGCCTCCCAGAAGGAGGACTCCGGAGGCGTCCTTCCCGGAGATGCAGTAGGAGAATTTGGGGAGCCCCATTTGGGTGACCAGCGAGAGAGAGCCTCGGTTCATCCCCATGAGACCTGTGGTTTTGGAATCCTCGTCGGCGTCGGAGGTGTACCCGGCGGAGTCCATGCACCCGAACAAGGTTCCCGGTTGTGCTGCGCCACCGATGGAGAAGGTTTCTGCGGCGAGGGTGCCCTCGACGGAGGAGGAGTCAGCGTAGGAGACGATGACGTGGCAGAGTTTGTCGGGGTCGCAGGAAGCGGGTAGGATAAGGTCACGAGTTCTGGTGTTGCATATGGATGAGTTGCATGGAGCTGTGGTGTATGAGGATGAGAGCAGAGGGTTGAAGGTTGAGTTTAGGTTGGGGAGTTGTTTACAATGGAGCCAGGAGAGTTCACTCCCTGTGTCGAGGACCATGGTAACGTTCTGTGGGGGTGAGCCTACGGTTAGTGAGACAGTTAGTGTTACATTATGCTGGAAAGAGAGCTTACGTGAGGGTGTTTGTGATTGTGTCTGTGTTTTTAGAGACAGTAGGAGTGGGTTTTGTGTTTGCGATGAAGAGAGACATGTTTGGATTTGCAGGAGAAGGAAGAGGAGGGGGAGAGGAAGAAAAAGAGAAGACTTAGAAGAAGCCATGAATGGAGAATATTGATTCAGGTTTGTGTTGGTTGGTGGATTGAGAATATTGATTCAGGTTTGGTTTGAATCTCACGAGTTGTTGAGTTGGAAGTTTCAGCTGATATTAAATGGGGGGAGAGAGAGAGAGAGAGAGAGAGATTGGATTGTCCTTTGAGACAGTGTCCCTGTGAAGGTGTGGTGGAGCTCTCCAAAGATTCTTCTGTATAGCTGTATCAGACGAGAATTCGTGTCGTGACATTCACTGGAAAATGAATGTCGTGTTTGCTGTTATTATATTACCTAAAACTATTCACAATTTCTAGCTTTTTTAAAAACAAAAGGGTGATTAGTATGCAACTATTATAGTGTTCATAGGAAGTAGTTGACTACGTCAGACTGTTAATTATCTAATTACTCTTTGCCTGCATTAATCTATGATACTGATAGTCTACCCATCTCACTTTAGGTTTAAATATATCTTAGATTATTAATATATAGTCAATTTTTATTTTAAGTATTTAGTAAATATTGTTTTTATTTACTTATATTTAAAAAATTAAACATTTTTAAGTTACCTATATATATGTCTGTTTTATTAGCCACCTATCTTCTAAATTGAAACATGGATCATGTGATTTTATTCGTAACTTCAGCACTGATTTGATTGTTGTGAGATTACGTTTCACAAAGTAGAGACATGAGCACATTAGTTATCTTACAATGTTAAACTCAAATCAACATAACATTCATAAAGATTTACTCATATTGTGCTGCGTAAACCCTTTAAGATATATAGGATTTATCTTTTTAATAATAGTTGAAAATCACAAATTAAGATGTAAAAACATTAAAAAAAAAAATCAAATAGGAAAAGATAGATGAGTGACTTTGAAAACGAAGAGAGACGTGTATATAGAAGTGAAGGAATTTTAACTTACGTAATCACACCTTCTCATTAAAGAGTTAGATGAAAGTTGCTAAAAAACAGGAGTCAACATTAACAAGTGAGATGTAGAGATCAAGGATCTGCAAACAATGGTCCAACATTCAAAATCAAGGAAATTAAAATAAAGTTCCAAGTATTTATACTAATAGAGACAAAATAAATAAATAAAAACGGTAACAAGAACTTGAACCTCCTTATTGGAAAGCTAAGGAGGAAAGTAAACTAAATTGACAGAAAAATGAATTGAATAGAACATAGTCCAAACAGAATCTTTATTATCCACTTTAAAAGTAAACAAAGAGCATAAATATTTTGAAACTTAGATAACTAAGTAACTTATATCGACATTTTTGGAATTCAAAATTTGTAAAAAGATGTCACGATTGTAAACTTTACATGTGTATATAACTCATGAGATTGAAGGAAATGTTATATTTAAATTGTCATTCATCTTTACTTCTCTAAGTCTTTTAAAAATAATTTGTCTTTAAGACATTTTTTCCATATATAAATGTTTTTATCTTAAATTCGTTAAGATAATATCGTTAGAATTAATATCCAATTTCAAGTATGACTTTTTTTAAATTCATAATTTAATCACTATTTATTCTTGAAAATCACTTCAAAAAGTTAAAAGAAAAAAATAAATTACTGTTAATCTCAACTTCTAATGGATCAAAAACTATTAAATAATAAGAGTTTTCTTTTTTTTTTATCAACAAAAAATGAAATTAAATTAAAGAGAACACTTAAGAAGTATTCTAACCCTTATACAAAACAACCATAAAATAAAAAGGATGCTATGACTTAGTTTCACTAATGACATTTTCCGTAGATTATAGATATATAAAGCATGCATGGTATAAAAAGTGTCTTAGTTTTTTAGGCTTCTTATCTTGTTTTCTCGATGCATATTCATAGAGATAGATACATATAATGTGCTTGAACACAAGATTAATTTCAAGAGTGTACTAAGGAAAAAAAGAAAACAGAAAAAAAGATAGTCATTAGGAGAATGTTCATGCTACCGACACTTTCTTTAGAAAAAGCAGCTAAGGAAACCAAAAAGCACAGACAAAAAGTGCCAGTGTTGTAGGAAAAGCCGGAAGTGCCAAGAAGCACAAAAATCTACTGCTGAAGAGTTATGAAATGGTGTGTATTATCCCTTGTCGATTTATTCACTATTTCTATTAGATAATACTTGAAAATTTGCCACACGCTAATATTAATGAATGATTTGATTAGTCATAGCTCTTCATTATGAATCACTTAATCAAATCGAATACGAAACTTTCCAACTTGATGTAGATTTTGCTTTTGATTGCCAAAGGATACAGTGTCTTCCTTTAATAACTTTTTGCAATTAAAAATGAAAATTCAATTGTTGTTTAGCACTACTATAATTATGATTATAATTCACTGTTAATTTGATGTTGTTAGGGAAAAATTTTAATTGTTACCGGTTTATTGTTGCTGTTATTTATTGAGAAATAAATTGAGATAGACAAAAATCCATAACCAAGGTCTGTTATTTAATTTTGACACGCAATAGGAGTTCGCATCTTACTTAATGAGAGTTTGAAATCTTATTTAAGAATTAATTAATAAAGTCAAGTTTATAATAAATGAACACCAAACTAGACAATAATATAGGGACATTCACACCGATAATTTATCATATACTCATTACAATGATTTAGTGGGAATATCTATCCATAAAGTCATAAGAATCGGCTTCAAGGTTGGGGTTTTGAAGTTTGCAATATAATTATATATATATCTTATTTTTATTGCAAGTTTATCACTTACAATTCTCAATATTAAAAGTGTTATCTCTTTTATCGGTGTAGTAAATTAAAAAAGTTTAAGTTGTTTTTTTCAAGAGATTTGTGGTTGTTTAGTTAATGAGTATTCTTAGTAACTCATAAAGAACATAAATATTGATTCATACAATTTTTAAAAATTATAATAATTCTAATTTTAAAGCATTCAAAGCAAATATATTAAGTTTATATTATTGAATCATGTAAAGATTCACTAGGGTTGAATCATGAATTGAACTCAATGCAATGACTCTAAAAAATATATCTCTACATAACTTAAACATTCACACTACAAGCGTAATAATTTTAATTCTTAAAGGTAAATTCTAAATATTTATGTGAAAATACTAATCTTTTAGTTTTCTTTACATAATATTTGCATTAAGAATAAATATTTGGATGACTAAAAGATAACAATCTATGTTTAAATTGTTCAATCTTTAAACTTAGTTCCAAATGTTTAGATACAACCAAAACCACAAGTGATCAATCATTCAACATGAAGCACAAAGAAAAAACAAAAGAGTCATAAAAAAAACTTTATTGCAAAGATAAAACTACATCCATAGGAGATTTATTACATCCAATTTCAATGATCAAGAGATTTAGCTACTCTTACACAAGTGGAATACAAAAAATGACAAAAAGGAATTTCAAACTTGAAGTGGAACTCTTCCTTAAGCTTCTCCTTCAAACATAACCCTCCGAAAATTGCTTCCTTCTTTCCCCCCGTTAAAAAAGCTCTCATCTTGGTTCTCATTTCACTTTTTAGGAACTTGAAAAAGGTGATTTCCCATGAGAGAAAACTTTTTGGTCATGGTCTTCTTTGATCATTCGTTGAGAAGATGGGTTTCTCACTAGATGAATAAGTTGCACTTATCACTAGATGAAAATAAGAGTCGATGGATGAATGGGAAAGTCCTCTCATTGGGTGAGAAGGTTTCTCATTAAGTGAGATGACCCTGAAAACCTTCTTTCAATTCTTTTCAAGCTTCTATTTTCTCTAGAAAAGTTTCAACAAAAAAAGTTTATGTATGTTATCCCAATAAAAAATTTAAACCTAGATTTTTCATGAAATAAACAAAAATGAATAGGATAAAAACAAATAAAGAGGTCCAAATAAGCATGAAAAACAAGATATTATGATACTTATCAACAAAAAGTTTCCCTTTAAGAAAATATGGACCATAATAAGAAAAAATAAAACTTAAATACATTAACAATAACGATGAAAACATTTAAAGTTTATTTGGATACCTAGATATACGGTAGACGAATAAAAGTAAGAGGGGAAATGATGAGTTTTATTTACATTTAGATGCAAAGGTATGAGTGAAAAAACTAAGAAATAAGGAGGAGGAAAAGGTGAGTATTATCCCTCTCTTGTACAAAAGAGGAGAAATAAAGTTTGAATTTTAATTTACGAATTTGTCCCTAATGTATGATGAGGCAAATGCTGAAAAAAAAATGTGCAAAAGGTGATGGAAGGAGAGAAGAGGTTTTTTATTACCAAAGTAATTTATTTTTTTGAAATTTATCAAAATGAAAAATTAAAAAAAAATTACAAATATGTGAAGAAGTTGTGCTAAGGTGGCACGACTTTAGTTTATAGCATTTTTAAAGTTAAAGTCGTGTCAAAGTGGTATGATTTTAGTTGAGAGATGTTATGTGAAGTTGTGCCATAATGACATAACTTTTACCAAAACTGAATAAAATTCTTGTCATCTTGACACGATCAGTTTCAGTTTAAAGTGTATTAAATTAAAGTTGTGTCACTTTAACACGACTTCAATTTAAAGTATATTGAAGTAAAATCATATTACATTGACATAACTTCAACTTAAAAATATTTTTTACAAAAATCGTGCTATTGTGACATAACTTATTCATAATGAAAGTTTGTCGGAACACACCTCTTATCTATATCCATAGTTGTTTTCAGAAATTAATGATAAATTTGTTAGCATAGTTAGGTTCTGTTAGTTAGCATAGTTAGTGGTTATTCTAACTACTATGTTTCAGTTATTTTATTTCCTTCTGTTATGCCTCTGCAGGTCTCTATATAACCTTGCATGCATTCCTCCT
>Ga0214544_1002488_pt1 | contig 38766 bp, 34 predicted proteins | sample CNSS3metaG_FD_160074 | JGI IMG/M metagenome (GOLD analysis project Ga0214544, IMG submission 160074) | Root nodule microbial communities from cowpea collected in UCLA plant growth center, Los Angeles, California, USA - CNSS3 | ecosystem: Host-associated > Plants > Roots > Nodule | place: USA...
AAAAAATTGGTTCAGCTCAGGATAATCGATTATTCTAAGTGATAATCGATTATCACTTTGATTTTTCGAGAAATACCAGAATTTTCTTGTACAATACTGATTCTAACTAATCTAATTACATTTTACATGATAACTTTAAACATAACAACACATGGTCTTCATATTGACTTCCAGATGGCTTTCAGGTTTCTTTTATCATCATCAAAATCTTGCTTCAGCATTTAGACTTGTATTGCTTTTGCCAACAATGTTGGACTACGGGCGGGCATGTCTATTGAGTAGGACTACGAGCGGGGAGGATCATAGAGGCAGGACCACGAGCGGACAGGTTCGTGTAAGCATCATGAATCCTGAGTCCATGGCTAACTTTGTTGTTAAATTGGAGGTTGAAAAGCCTTAGGGATATTAAGGATGTGACCCTGGTCTAACTGTGAGAATATGATTGGGTGTGTTTATATTATTTAATTGATATGTTTCTTATATTTCTTTTGAGCTCACCCTTTCTGTTTGTGCTTGGTAATGATCGTGTAATTCTTTACACGGGAGCAGTTGATGATACAGGTGATGTTACTAACACTTGAGGCGGAGAGAGGGCTAGCTTGGGGTTTTTGAGCTAGGGAGTTTTCTTATGTTTTTCATTGTCTTGTCGGATTTTGGAACTTGTAATAAAATTACTATTTATTGTTATTTAAATTATGGCACGATTAATAACGTTTTGAATTTTCCCGCGGTTTGGGAATAATAAAGTACAACATTTAAATTTATTCTTATTTATTTTATTGATATATTTTACTCAATTAATTTCCAGTAGGGATGTTACAAGGAAGATTGGGAAGTTGATGATTAAGTATTATGGCTTGTGAGTCTTAGGAAAAATAACACTCTTACCGAATTTTGGTGAACAGGTAAAGGTTGTGCTCTTACCGGGTTTTGGTGAGCAAGCAAGAGTGGTTGCTTGTAAGTCCTAAGGAAAGTAATGCTCTTACTGGGTTTTGGTGAACAAATAAGGGTTATTGATTGTTCTTCCCAGGAGGCGTTGGGGCGTAGGAAAAGAAATTGGTTGGTTATGAGAGAATAATGTACTATGTCCTAAGACTTGGGAGTATTAGAACTGTTGGAATATTGTATGGTTATTTATTATATTGTGTAATGCAGTTTTATTCTGTTGAGCTCACCCTATCAGCTTGTGTTTGAGATGATCGTGTAATGCGTTACACGGCACCAGATTATGTTGCAGGTGGTGCTGGTGAAGCATAGATTCAGAGAGGGGCTAGCTTGGGGAAAAACCTTTATGATGTTTTCTTGTTTTATGGATTTTAAATGTTTTATAATCATTTATATTACCAGACTCGAAGTTTGTAATCGACAATAAAAGTTTGTGAATTTTGATTTATTGCGATATAATAAATGTTGTAAATTTTCTCGCGTTTTGGGAAAAGGAATTATTATAATGCGATTTCATACTTTTTCCTATTCTAATTATTTAAATTAGTAATGTCCAACCGGGATGTTACAATTTTCTCATCCTCTCAAACGGGAGAAGCTTTAGAATGGTTCTCCAAGCTTCCATCGAACAACATAGATTGTTTTGCGCATTGAACACCAAGTTCAGCACACAGTTTGTCACATGTTGCCTGGTTGCTCTAACCCTGTTGTCCCTGGTCAACATCCGGTAGGGAAAAGACGAATCCTTGAGAAGTTTCATGGACTGGTTTAACAAGACGTTCGTGAGGATTACAAATTTAAGTACGAAATACCTCACCACCCCTTCACCACGAGCCTAAAGTCTGCCTCTTTCGTTGATAAGATCAACAAGAAGCTGCTTAAGAGCATGGACAAGCTGAGAGAAAGGCCAACTCTGTTCATGCATATGCAGGAAATGAAGGACTTTCGAAAGCAGGTTCGAGTAGAACCCGTTGTAGTGGAGAAGAGTAATGTTAAACTGTCTGGCAAGTCCCCGACTAGTAGAGCTCTCGAGCAGTCCAAAGGACAAAAATTCAACAACTACATCCCTTTAGTGTTTCAAGTGCTAAGATTTTACAGGAGGCTTTCAATATCGATACGCTACCGCCTCTAAGGAAGAAGTAAGTGCTTGTTGACACCAATGAAAGTAAGCATTGTTTTTTCCATCACAACATTGGTCATACTACAGAAGAGTGTCATACCCTAAGGGACAAGATAGAAGAGCTCATTAGAGTTTTCTAAGTCAAGCAATACATTCGGAAAGACCTGGCCGAACACATTCTTCCTCTAAGGAGAAGTCTCGTTCCATCTTCCAAACATTAATACCAGTTCGACCTAACTGACCGTAAATCTGATCGGGGGGTAGGGTCCTCTAGTAGAAGAAGTTGAAGCAGAAGCAGAAGTCGAGACCGCCTCCTTTACGACTACATCAACACAATTCCAAGTGAGTTCGTAGGCAATGGAATGTCCAATTTTCAAAAGTTTATACTATTTTCAATGTCCTTTACATACATGACTTTTCTTTTAATTTGATATTTGTTCAAAGCTTAACTAAAGATCTAAATTGCACTTTGACCTTTTCTTCTAAGATGTGGCAAATTCAAAATAATTCTACATTGAAGATGATTGAGCGTGCTAATGTCTATGAAGGACTATACGACCTACATTCTTTTCTTGTTTTTGACAAAGACTTTGTTCCTAAATTTGTTCTTACTTACAAGCATGTGATATAAACTTGTGGCATTATAGATTAGGGCACCTTGGAATCAAAATTATTGAATAGATAAGCAAAAAAGTTTTCCTTATATTCATACTGGTTCTAAAATTGTATGTGACATTTGCCATTATGGCAAGCAACAAAATTTACCTTTTCCTCTTAACACTACTTCTAATTCTAATTCTAATTATTTTGATATCATCTATGTTGATATATAAGGACTTGTTCTATACCCTTTGTTCATAGGCACAAATATTTTCTCACTGTTGTAGATGACTATAGTAGGCATATTTGGATTTTTCTTATGCATGCTAAAAGTGAAACCATAACTATTTTAGAAAACTTTGTGCTAAATGTTAAAAATCAATTTGGTAAAAGTATCAAGACTATTAGATTAGATAACAGAGCATAATTTGAATATGTTGCTCTATATAATTCTCATGGTATCAATCACAAAAAAAGTTGTGTTGAAACTCCCTAACCGAATTTTGTTGTTAAGCGAAAACATCAGCATATATTAAAAATAACACGAAGTTTACTTTTCCATTCTAATGTTCTAAAGGCTTATTGGTCCTATGCTATTTCTCATGTTGTATATTTGATGAATAGGTTTCTAACAACTGTTCTTAGTGGTATGACTCCCTTTGAATTACTATACGAAAATTCTCCTACATATCTGAATCTGAAAATATTTGGTTGTGTCTGTTTTGCTTCCACCTTGAAAATAATAGAAATAAACTTGATCCTAGAGCCAAAAAGGGTATGTTTCTTGGTTATAAAAATGGTGTAAAGGGTTATGTGGTCCTTTGTATATAAACTAGAGAAATTTTCATAAGTAGAAATGTGATTTTCTATTAGGATGTATTTCCTTATAAAAACTAAGAAGCTACTAATGAGATTAATGAGAGTGAAATAAATGATCTTAATTTCTTAGATGATTTTATATGTAATCATAACAAGGTTGGAATCTAAGATATTGAAGCCAACAACATTGCCAACAACAATAATCAAAGTTTTCCAGAGGAAAATCAAACTTATATACCAAAGGAAAACCAAGCTGAAAGCTGGCAAACTGAAAGCTTGAAATCTCTTGATAATGATATAATTAAGAACAGAAGAAGATCTACCTGAATCATAAAGGCTCCATAATATCTGAATGACTGCATACATGAGATTAATCAGGTCAATCTCTCCCTATCTAACTATCTACGTATGTAAAATGACTTAAAAACCTCATATCCTATTTCTAATGTACTTTGCTAGGACTCTTTATCTGAAAAATAATTGAGGTATACCTTGTCTTTATCTATTAGGAATGAGCCACGATAGCAATAAAGAAACCTGGATGGAATGTTGTTATGGAAAAGGAAATTAAAGCTCTTCAAGATAACAAGACTAGGTACCTAACCCAACTCCTACCAGGAAAGGTTCTGATTGACGGCAAATGGGTTTACAAGATTAAACATAAAGTTGATGGCACTATATAACGACACAAAGCGCGCCTAGTGGCAAAAGGATACATAAAAAATTGAAAGGATAAACTTTCTAGACACCTTCTCTCCAATGGTCAAGCTTACTACTGTTAGATTACTCCTAGCTCTTGTTGCCACTGAGGATGGGTTTCTACATCAATTGAATGTGGACAATGCATTCTTGCATGGAGACCTAAATGAAGAGGTTTATATGCTACCACCTCCAGACTTGGCAGTCAGTAAAAAAGGACAAGTTTATAGGTTAACTAAGTCTCTATATGGCTTAAAACAGGCCAATAGTCAATGGTTTGCAAAATTATATTCTTTCCTTATTTCAATTGATTTTATTCAGTTTAAATCTGATCAATCCCTTTTCGTTAAGAAGCCGTCTACGAATTTTACAACACTTCTTCTATGTAGATGATATAATTTTAACAGGAAATTCTATCATCGAGATTGAAGGAATAAAGGCTCTACTGAACAATAAATTTCAAATCAAGAACTAGCGAAACTTAAATACTTCCTAGGTTTTGAAGCGGCTAAATCTAAGAAGGGTATTCACCTATGTCAAAGAAAATATGCTCTGGACATCCTATATGAAACATGAATGCTTGGGTGCAAACCATGTTCTACCCGCTTTCTGAGTGATACAAAATCTATATACAAAACAGAGAATTTTTTATAGAATCCTAATTCCTATCGCAGATTAATAGGGAAGTTAATATATCTCACAAACACTAAACCTGATTTATGTTTCTATTCACTTGTTAAGTCAGTTTATGCAATTTCCTAGTGATTATCACTATCGGGCTTTGCAGCACATTCTTAGGTACATTAAATCCAACCCCTCACAAGGTTTCTTCTTTGCTTCTAATACTCAAATCCACATAAAAGCTTTCAACTAGAAGGTCAACTTCAAGATTTTGCATATTCATAGAATCTTCTCTCATATCATGGAAATGAAGAAAACAAAGCACCATCTCTCGCTCATTAACTGAAGTATAGTATCGTGCCCTAGTCGCTATTGTATGTGAAGTGTAATGGCTACAATACCTCCTAGATGATCTTCACATCAAGACCAACACCACCGCCACTTTGTATTGTGGCAACAAATCTTCTCATCACATAGCTCACAACTAGAGTTTTCATGAGCGCACAAAACATATTCACTTGGACTGCCATGCTTTGTGCGCGAGAAAATCCAAGCCAACCTCCTTCGCCTTTTGCCCATACGCTCTAACGACCAACTTATCGATGTCTTCACCAAGTTCCCTCATCGTGTTTGGTTTAGATCTATCGTTTCCAAGCTTGGTTTGATGAATATCCACCATCCAACTTGAGGGGATGGTGTTAAAGATATTTAGGTTTATGGGTTGTGGTTGTAACCCGTTTTCCCCTTTAGCTTGTTTTTAGAAACCTTATATAAGAATATGAATTTCTTTTGTTTTGTAAGAAACAAAAGTTCAATCAAATTATATGAAAATTGTTTAACATAGTTGAACTTTCTTCCATGGATCTCTCCAGATTTCACGTCAGGGAGTCATACCATATTTTCTTTGTGTCAAAACACATTTTTCACTAATATTAAAACAAAAATATGTCAAAGGATGTAAACAACTTGAAAGAATGCATGAATCACATTTAACATGTTAAAAAAAATTAACTAATTAGATTAAAAAGATTATAATTATTATTTTTAAAATTTAAAAACTAAAATATGTGGAAATTTTGAACAAAAATAAATTTTAATTTTATATGAAAATTACATACTTATCCTTTTAAAAATTCAAAGACGAGCGGGTGCGAAAAGAAATTGTAGGGATGCGCAAGTAAAAGCCGAAAAAGTCAAGTGATCATACTGGACAAGCGTGAGGGACATGCTAAAGAAAACTGCCACAACCATAACCATTTCTGCATCAACTTACTCTCACTCGTCACTCTTAGCAGTGAGAAGATGAGGATCAAAACGCTGCGTTTCCTCTTTCTCCTCTTTCTCTGCTCCCACCTAACCTGCGTTCTCTCATGGAAGAAAGAGGAATTCCGAACCTGCCACCAAACCCCATTCTGCAAGCGAGCTCGATCCCGCATCCCCGGCTCCTCCTCCCTCATCGCCACCGATGTCACCATCTCCGACGGTGACCTCACCGCCAAACTCACCCCCAAATCCGAACCCCAAGCCAAACCCTTGATCCTCACTCTCTCCGTTCACCAACACGGCATCCTCCGTCTCAAGATCGATGAAGACCCCTCCCTCTCCCCTCCCAAGAAACGCTTCGAGGTCCCCGACGTTGTCGTTCCGGAATTCACCTCCTCCAAGCTCTGGCTTCCGCGCCTTTCGGAGGAAGATAACGGCCTCGCCTCCTCCGTATACCTCTCCGACGGCCACTCCGCCGTCATCCGACACGACCCTTTCGAACTCTTCGTCCGCGACGATAACTCCGGCGAACGTGTCATCTCCCTCAACTCCCACGGTCTCTTCGACTTCGAGCAGCTGAAAGCAAAATCCGAAGACGACAATTGGGAAGAAACTTTCCGCTCCCACACCGACCGTAGACCCTACGGTCCCCAATCAATCTCCTTCGACGTATCTTTCTACGGCGCCGATTTCGTATATGGCATCCCTGAACGCGCCACCACTCTCGCCCTAAGGCCCACCAGAGGCCCAAACGTTGAAGAATCGGAACCCTACCGTCTCTTCAACCTCGATGTCTTCGAGTACATCCACGATTCTCCTTTCGGCCTCTACGGTTCAATCCCCTTCATGGTTTCTCACGGAAAAACCAGGGGTAGTTCTGGGTTTTTCTGGCTCAACGCTGCGGAGATGCAAATCGACGTTCTTGCCCCTGGCTGGGAAGCCGAGTCTGCAGGGTCTCATATCGCGCTTCCTTCTCACAGAATTGACACGTTGTGGATGAGTGAAGCTGGTGTTGTGGATACCTTTTTTTTCATTGGTCCAAGCCCTAAGGATGTTTTGCAACAGTACACGGCGGTCACCGGAACTCCGGCGATGCCCCAGATGTTTTCAATTGCCTATCATCAGTGCCGGTGGAATTACCGTGATGAGGAGGATGTTGAGCATGTGGATTCTAAGTTTGATGAGTTGGATATTCCTTATGATGTTTTGTGGCTTGACATTGAGCACACTAATGGGAAGAGGTATTTCACTTGGGACAGGACTCTTTTCCCGCACCCTGAGGAGATGCAGAAGAAGTTGGCTGATAAAGGGAGGCACATGGTTACCATTGTTGATCCTCACATTAAGCGGGACGATGATTTTTATTTGCACAAAGAGGCGTCGAAGAAGGGGTATTATGTTAAGGATTCCAGTGGCAAAGACTTTGATGGTTGGTGCTGGCCGGGTTCCTCGTCGTATCCTGATACTTTGAACCCGGAAATTAGGTCCTGGTGGGCTGATAAGTTCTCATACCAGAATTATGTTGGTTCTACGCCTTCGCTCTACATATGGAACGACATGAATGAACCTTCTGTTTTCAATGGTCCAGAGGTACGCTAATTCATTCCAACATTCATTTCTCTTTTTTCACTTGTTTAGATTTAAGATAAGGAATTTAGAGTATTCATTTTCAATGTTTTTTGAGGTTGAATAAAAATTGTGTGCTTGAAGGAATTCCCTTTCATCATCTGTTTACATTCTAATTTTGAATGAGCAGCATTATGATCTCATGAGCCTCTAAAATGATGCAAGGTTTGTATTAATTTAGCACAATATTGACTTCTAATAATCAGGAATCACAATTTAGGACTAGTTATTATAAATTAAATATTATCTTTAACACAAGAAAAAACGTATATGTAGTAGATTAGTAGAGGTTAATATCACGATCAGCCAACTTATCAGTCACGCTATCATGGTTAATGTCCATGAGTGTGTTGTGGTGCTCAATGATAGGTTGGCTGTTGTATAAAAGTTCACTTCGGGAGAAAGAGGAAAAGGAGAGTATGATGAATACAAATACAAATCCCCAACTAAGATAAGATTCTACCACTGTATAATCTCATGATATGAGGGAGATTCCAAAATTTGCTGAGTCCGAGTGAAACCAAACCAAACCCATATTGTTAATAGTTCTGAAAAAAAAGCGGGAAGAGCTGTCCAAACATGTTGGAGATCCTGTCCAAGTGATCCACATTTTCATTGTGCTATTAAGCCCCTTAAGGAGTTTTTTTTTTTTGTTTAAATTTCCAATGCTCACCTAGAGATAGTGAAACTGAAGATATGATTACACACATTGTATATAGGTGACAATGCCTAGAGATGCTTTACACTACGGAGGCGTGGAACATCGAGAGTTGCATAATGCCTATGGATATTACTTCCACATGGCAACAGCTGATGGTCTAGTGAAGCGTGGTGATGGGAATGACAGGCCATTTGTTTTATCGAGAGCATTATTTGCTGGAAGTCAAAGGTATGGAGCAGTTTGGACCGGGGATAACACTGCCGAATGGGATCACCTAAGAGTTTCTATTCCTATGATTTTGACCCTTGGTCTTACTGGGATGTCATTCTCTGGTGGGTATTGCCCTTCTCACAATGTATTTTTATTTCATTATTCTTTTCTTTGCATATTCATAGCAATTCAATACATTTATTTGTATGAGTTAGAAAAAATTCTCCCTTTTGTTCATATATCTTATTCATATCTCTTGTACATAACGCAGGTGCTGATGTTGGTGGATTTTTTGGGAATCCTGAGCCTGAGTTGTTGGTTCGTTGGTATCAGCTAGGAGCTTACTATCCTTTCTTTAGGGCCCATGCCCATCATGACACAAAAAGACGAGAACCGTGGTTGTTTGGGTACAATTGCTTTACTTCCAAGATTTCTTTGCCCCAAATTTAAGATATTACAGGTTTTTTGGGTACTCCTTTCAGCCCAACAATTAAAAAGCAGTTCTTTTACTGTTCATGTCTTTGTTTTAAGAGCTGACGCCTCTAAAAACCAGTGAAACATTCTTTCAAGAGAAGGATGTATTAAAAACCAGGCTAATATCTATCAAGGGATGAACCGTCCCATGAAATACCATGCGAATCTTAGATGTAAATGAAGTGGAACTGAACTGTATGTCCATATTATAATATTGTAATTGCTAATTCGTATCACAGGGGCACATGATCACTGAAATCGACAAATAACTTCCATGTGGCTACATCTCTCCCCCACATGCACATGGTTAATAGTGACATTAATGTTTGAATTTATAAAAGTTGAATTTCATGTATATGTACTATAGGTATCTATTGTGTGCCTTGACTATCATATGTGGCCGGCATTGTATAGGTATCTGTTTGTCAACATTGTAAATTGATTATCTTTATGATATTGCAGAGAACGAAATACAGAATTGATTAAAGATGCTATACATGTTCGTTATGCGCTTCTCCCATACTTCTACACATTATTCAGGGAAGCTAACACTACTGGTGTTCCTGTGGTTCGTCCACTGTGGATGGAATTCCCATCTGATGAAGCTACTTTTAGCAATGACGAAGCTTTCATGGTTGGGAGTAGCCTTTTAGTGCAAGGGATCTATACTGAGGTGATTTAATCAATTTCCATATATACGCACACAACATGCACAGAACACGCACACACACATGTGTGTGTGTGTGTGTGTGTATATATATATATATATATATATATATGTTTTCCTTTGCATATTATTTCGTTCTACTTTTGTGATCTTTGACTTAAGTTTGAGAATGGCTTGTTGCTGGCAGCGAGCTAAGCATGCTTCGGTCTATTTGCCTGGAAAAGAATCCTGGTATGACCTAAGAACTGGAACTGTGTACAAGGGAGGGGTGACACACAAGCTGCAGGTTACTGAGGAGAGCATTCCAGCTTTTCAAAGAGCTGGGACCATTGTTGCTAGGAAAGACCGGTTTCGGCGAAGTTCCACTCAGATGGCAAATGATCCCTACACCCTGGTATGTATTCATGTTGATCTACTGTAATTCTTTTGTGAATATTCTTATTGTCAGATATATCTCATGGGACATAATTCTTACCTTTTCTGTTATTTACTAGGTCGTGGTTTATTGTCTTTCTATTCAAAACCCTTTCCTGTCATACATATATACATATATCACAACAAAGTTTATGCTAGTTAGGGTGTCAAAATGGACTCGAACTCATGAGCCAACTTGGCTCACCACGGGTTCTAGTTGGCTTGATTGGAAAAAAATATAGTTTTTCTTAATGTGGGATAAATTAGATTCAACTCATTTAACTTTTAAGCTGGGTTGGAGGTGAATTGACTTGTAACTCATCTTCAACAACCTTTTATAATTTTTTCAATTATAATTATTTATTACTTTTGATTATGTAGGTTGACACTTTTGTTTTTCTAAAGACTAGAATGTTTTTCAATAGTATTTGAATTATTTATTTGTCCAATTATGTAAGTTAATATTTTGAGTTTTACTTAATATCTTTATAATTTGACTTCTTAATTGTGGGTAATAGTGAAACAAGTGAATACCCCAAGTATACTACTATACAAAGGCGGGTCGAGTCAATCCACTTTGATTATATTACAATAAAATATAAAACAAGTTGGGAGAGCAAAATATGCATAAATGAGTCAACTTATTTAACCTACCAACTTGTGGTGGGTTGAGTCAGATTTCAAAATTTCTAGTTCGTCAAAAAATGAGTCGGGTTGTCTCACTTTGACATTCGATTGCTAGTTAGCCCCACATGGTACTTGGAATCAGGCCATCTTTGAACATTGAGGCACATCTTAAGCAAATATAATGCATTTTAACATTCATTTTTCTCACTTCTCTATGATTTAAACAAAAATGTTGAATGCGTATGTGTGCACTTGTGTTTTTGTCTAATTTATTCTATTATGAGGATGTGTATAACACCAATAAACTGAATGACTTTATGCATTGCAAGAGTAATTGCATGTGTGCTTGTGTATAAATAACATCCAAGAAAAGATCTGAATCTCATTTTTCCGCTGACGTGTGTAAAAACCATGTGGATATTGACTATTTGAGTAACGTGACGTGATTGCTTATTTGTTTGCATTTCAACCAAAAAATTGCGTACATGAGGTTGAGACAGCAAGTCGGTAAATGCTGTGTTGTCCGGATAACTGTGGACAGTAATCTAAAGTAGACAACTAATTTACTTCTTCATAATTTTTATAAATTTTTTATGGACAGGTTATAGCTCTGAATAGTTCCCAATCAGCTGAAGGTGAACTCTACATTGATGATGGGAGCAGCTTTAAATTTCTGCAAGGGGCCTATATCCATAGACGTTTTATTTTCTCGAATGGGAAACTCACTTCCATAGACCTGGCACCTGCTTCAGGTAGCAATAAGCGTTATTCATCAGATGCTTTCATCGAGAGGATTATCCTGCTGGGACAAGCTTCTGGCTCAAAAAATGCACTCATTGAGCCATCAAACCAAAAGATCGATATTGAACTTGGCCCCCTCTGGTTTTTAAGGGCACGCGCACCAGCTGTTGTGACTGTACGCCAACCTAATGTCCGTGTTGCAGAAGACTGGACTATAACAGTTATTTAACAATTCTGGTTGAGGGAAGCGTTTAATGTTCAATGCTACGGATAGTGCAAAACGAGATTTTGTCTGTAGTTGAGTCGATATGAAGTTCAAGAGCATAGTTGTTGGGGCAAGGAGACAGAAAAAGCACTGGTTGACGAATATGTGCACCAACTCAGTTTGAGCGGCTTATTTAATGTAGGACTTGATAACTCGAAAGATTAATATTTGGAAGTTGCCATTCCATTGTCTGCAAGAGTTATGTTGATAACGATAAATTTCTGTCATCTGGAATGGTCCGTTTGTTTTGGGAAAAGTTTGTGATTAATGCAATAACTTGGTCGTTAATATAGGCTACTACATCTAAGTTACCATTTTTGAATAGTGAACTCTCTATTTTAATAAATAGAAGATATTCATCTAAGATGCGTGAGTATGTGCATAATGAGAAACTCAACAGGGTTTACTGATATGTTGTATAAGACACGATGATCCTCCAAAAACATCACCCACTCCTCAGGGCCCCTCAATCCTTATAAAGTAAAATGCACGCATCACACTCCACTAACTAGCTAGTACTCCAATCTCTACTTTCTATTTTTTACTATTTTTACGAAAGGAAAGCACATTATTAATTAGAGTCGGTCTTTCGCTTATAAGCCTCAAATGTCTTTTTCCATTTTGAGACACGGTTCCATATTATTATCCTGACATGTAATATTCCTTGCTTTCGTAAATAAATTAACTGTAATTTAACTTATTACGAACTAACGAAATGAACTTGCAAAAAATAATCACAATGGGTAAGAAACCTATCAAACTTTTAAATAAAAGATAAATGGTTCTAATCTTACAAGTAAAATCATTTTAAATTCTGAATATTATATGATATAATAAGGAAAACACTAATTATTTCTTACTAGACACCTATAATATCCACTTTTTCCTGTCCTAAACGTCTAAGGACCTAGCCTTAACTAATGGGCCTAAGGTCAGCCCATAGGATGCCCCAAAATCCTTTCCCAATCCCTCTCACTCTACCCCATTCTCAGAAAACAAAAACAGGAACCCTTTCACCTTCCACTACTGAGGCAAAGAGCTCTGCTAGGGTTTTAGTGAACTTCTCCTTTCCTCCAAGTCGGTAGTGCGTTTCCCTCCAAGTAAGTTGAGTTCCAACGTTTACCTTTCTTTTTCCCGTCTTTTGTTCTGGTTCAAAAAAGGGTTCTTTCCAGAACCTTACCCCATGGCTGTCAAAATCACGACCCAAAACGTAAGGTCGTACGAGTCTACGATCTTTTGCATCCTCTCCGATCCCGCTCCATTTAAAATACGCGATCTTCAAGGATCGTGTTGGAACGCTGTTGTAAATCGCAACTTGGTTGGGAGCGGCGATTCCGGCGATGCAGTCCCTTCCAATCGCGATGGTGCTAATCCCTTCTAAACAGTGAGGAAAAAATGAGAAGACCTTGTGGCGGTAGTGACAACTGCAGCAGCAGCGCCCTCTATCACCAACGTCGAGTCTCACGGCAACGTTGATTACGACTTTCGCATCTCGCAGCAGCAGCTTCGCATCTAGCAACAACACCAAATTTGCATCTCGCAGCGGCAACACCAACTTTACATCTCGCAGCGGCAACGACACCAGCTTCGCATCGCAGCGGCAACAACAATAGCCAGCTTCACATCGTAGCGACAACAACACTTTTTAACCTAATTTCCAAAAACCCTAAATTTCTAACCTACTTTTTTAAACTTTCAAAAAGCCCAATTTTAAAAGCCCACTCAGAAGTAAAACCTGCACAGTAAAACCATAGCTGCAGGTAAAAGTAACTTTTTTTTAAAAAAGTTACTATCTCCCTCTCTGTTACATTAGAAACAGTGACATGATTTAAAAATAAAAACGTTAAAAACTATCTCCCTCTCTATCACACATCTAACGTTAAATCGTAAAGGAAAATATAAATCGTAAATCGGAAGATCGTAACATGGATCGTAAGATCCTACAAATTTTATTGTCACTCAAAATTCATAAGTAAATTTTATAATATATGAAATAAAAGAGCACATCACTAGGTGCAAATCAATATCCTACGTATATAGGAATAACAAAATAATGATTCTTCTAAACCAAATAGTCTTCTAAGTTAAATTCACAATCTTCAGCTCCATCATTCCTATCTCCTTCGTCATTCAAATCAACCATATCTAAGTCTTGACTATGTAAAGTTTCATCTTCTGAACTTCAACTGGAATCAAGTTCTCATCCAAATCCAATGCTTCATTTTGCTCATGCTCATCTTCCATAATCCACTCTTCATCGGATGAACAATCATCAATGTTAATTCGAGCTGGTTTTCTTGTTTGTTTCTTCTTGGCTAATTTTGAATTGGCCATAACAAAAACAACATCATTCATTGTGCTTTGCTTTAGCCTATTTCTTCTCTTTGTATGGACCTAAACAAATGCAAAGACAAATATGATAAGCGAGCACTACTAGTAATTTATTATAGTGATATATTCTAACATTAACTTACCATCTCAAAGGAACTCCAATTACGCTCACATCCGGAGGAGCTACATGTCAAGCTTAATACATGAATCGCAATTTTTTGGAGTTCAGGATATTCATCACCATAAGACTCCCACCAATCTGCTGGAGTCTTTAAATTAATTGACCTGGTAGCCAAAGGACAACCAAAACATTTTGCTCGTTTTCTAAAATCATCAATTTGAACATAATGAGAGTTTGTTCATCCTCATCTTCGACCATCCTAGTTATACATTCCATCAAACCTCGTTTCACTTCCAAATCTGCTTTAAATCCGGGACGATAATGCATTTGAGGGTTAAGAAAATAGCCTGCAGCATGCAAAGGCCTATGGAGCTGCTTGTCCCACCTTTCATCAATGATGTTCCACAAAGGCAAATAACTAACCAAAATACATTACATTGAGTTAGTTTTTTGTTTTCCATTAACAAATATAAATAGGTAGATGACTAATACCTTTTTTTGACAGCATTGAAAGCCTTTTGAATCTTCTCCTTTGCTTGATCCATTGCTTCATAAATGAATCCCATGGCTGGCTTTTGATCCGAATCAACCAATCGAAGCACTTCAATTAAAGGCAATGCACCCTTCAAACAAGTTATTATATTCTTCCAAAACTCCTTATCTAAAACAACATCTTCAACTATTTTACCATCATTGATTTTAGCAAACTTGCTAGACTTCCACTCATTGCTAGTAAACATTCTAATCAAAGCTCCTTTATTCTCATGTAGGCATCCTAATGTCAGATACGATGTAGCGAAACGGGTAACACCTAGCCTCACCAAATCCCTTCCTTTTGTGAAATGTTGTAATAGACAAATTAGAGAAGATCTTCTAACATTAAGTCGACACAATGTGTAGCACACAGTGTCCAAAATAGCCTTTTTCTCTTTGTCATCAACAAGTGGCCAGCAACTTTATAGTTTGCAGCATTATCGGTGACAACTTGAATGACATTTTCTTCTCCCACCTCTTCAACAATGCTATCCATCATCTCAAAAACTTTCTCAGCTATTTTAGATATTGAAGAGGCATTTATGGACTTCAAAACCACAATTCCCTTTGGTCTGTTCACCAAGAAGTTTATTATTGTCCTTCTTTTCTTATCAGTCCAGCCATTGATCATAATAGTACATCCCATTTTTTTCCATTCATCCCTATGTGCTTGCAAAGCAAGGGATGTATTTTGAACTTCCTCCTTCAAATATTTAACTTTGATCTCATGACAAGATGGAGGCTTAAATCCAAGACCATGTCTTGAAAACAAATAAAGCATAGCAATGAATTCTTCACTTTTTGCCACATTGAAAGGTATAACATTGTTATAGAAGAATCTAGCAATTGCTTGACAAGCTTCCTCTCTCATACCTTTCTTAAACATGTTGTTGATGGTAGTTTGTGTACCAACTACTCTCTTCTTAAAAATATTTGTAGGACTTGAAGCTTCACTATTTTTTCTTTTCTCACTAGCTTCTACTGTTTCCTCCTCCATATTCAGCCTTGATTTCTTGTTTAAATTTTGTTGCAAACCAACAACAAGTTCCAATATCTCTTTCTTCACTTCATCAGTAACATCCTTGCAAGCACCAACATCCTTTTGAGTACCAGCTAAGTGATGCTTCAATCGATAAACTCCCCCTATTACTACCTTCTAACAGTATTTGCATTGTAGCTTTCTAGTATCCCCACCAATAGAATTACAATGCTTCCATGCTATATCACTCCTATTTCCTAGGGCATTTTTTGGAGCCACGGGTATAAAAGATTTTGAAGTCATTTTAATAATGCAAAAGTGGACTGTAGTTTGAATGTCGTGAATAGTGTAAGTTGAAAAATTAGTGTGGTGATGGTGTGGAAGAAGCAAAGGGAATGGACGTTTGGGTACACGTAGTGAAAAAAATAGAGAGAATAGAGGGAATGGTAATTTTACTGCGTAGTACAGTAGTCTGTGTCATGTGTGTCGTGGTAGTTCTATTATTTATAAAGAAGAGGGAGTAGTTTTTTTAATCTTGGCAAAAGGAGGGAACTAGTGATTTTTAATTGTAAAAAGTGGCAGCAAGGAGAGAATTAGTAGTTTTTTAAAGTAAACAATCACTGTCCCACTTTTTAATTTTGGAAATTAGTGATTTTTAATTGTAAAAAGTGGCAGCAAAGAGAGAATTAATAGTTTTTTTAAGGTAAGTTGTCCCGATTTTTTTTTATTTTCTTAATCTTTAAGGAGCAGATTTTTTAATCTTAATAAAACATTTTCTTAATTTTTAAGGAGCCGATTTTTTAATCCTAATAAAATATTTTTTTAATCTTTAAAGAGCAGAATTTTTAATCTGATAAAATATTTTTCTTAATTTTTAAGGAGCAAATTAAAATCCCTGGCTACCCCTCCTCGGGCCCCAGAGGCTGTCAGGTTACTACAGCCCAATGCACCCCAACCCATCACCCTTCTCCGTCCATTCATACTGGTTGGTTGTTGCTAGTGGGAATCGAACCCCTAACCTGACCTTTAACACCTCTAGCTCACCAGCAGATGCTACCAACTGGTAGCATCTCTTTTTTGTAACATCCCTGGCTATCCCTCCTCGGGCCCCAGAGGCTGTCAGGTTACTACAGCCCAATGCACCCCAACCCATCATCCTTCTCCGTCCATTCATACTGGTTGGTTGTTGCCAGTGGGAATCGAACCCCCAACCTAACCTTTAACACCTCTGGCTCACCAGCAGATGCTACCTTAAGGTTTTATTTTTAAATCATGTCACTGATTCTAATGTAACAGAGAGGGAGATAGTAACTTTTTTTAAAAAAGTTACTTTTACCTGCAGCTATTGTTTTACTATGCAGGTTTTACTTCTGAGTGGGCTTTTAAAATTGAGCTTTTTGAAAGTTTAAAAAATTAGGTTAGAAATTTAGGGTTTTTGGAAATTAGGTTAAAAAGTGTTGTTGTCGCTGCGATGTGAAGCTGGCTATTGCTGTTGTCGCTGCAATGCGAAGCTGGTGCTGCTGCCACTGCAAGATGTAAAGCTGGTGCTGTCGCTGTGAGATGCGAAGCTGGTGCTACTGTTGCGAGATGCGAAAGTCCTTATCAACGTTGCCGTGACACTCGACACTGGTGATAAAAGGTGTTGTTGCTACAGTTGTCACTGCCGCCACAAGGTCTTCTCATTTTTTCCTCACTGTTTGGAAGGGATTAGCACCGTCGCGATTGGAAGGGACCGCATCGTCGAAATCGTCGCTCCCAGCTGAGTTGCGATTTACACCGGCGATCCAACACGATTCTTGAAGATCGCGTATTTTAAGTGGAACGGGATCGGAGAGGATGCAAAAGATCGTAGACTCGTACGATCTTACGTTTTCGGTCATGATTTTTACAACCATGATGGTGGTGCCTCATGGTTTAGGACGTAATTTCATGAACCTCTTGGTGAGAGTTCATGGTGGTGCCTCATGAAAGGACGTAATTCCATGATCCTCTTAGTGAGTGTTAATGGTGTTGCCTCATGTAAGGACGTAATTCCACGACCTTCGTAGTGAGAGCTCATGGTGGTGCCTCAAGTAATGGACGTAATTCCACGAACCTCTTAGTAAGATTTCGTGGTGGTGTCTCAGTATATAATTAAGTAAGGATTCAATTAAGGATTACATTCTGAAGCTTTAAAGAGTCAGTTAGTCTCACATAGAGCGTACTGACTCAAGTGGTGAGAGTAGCAGAAGGCCCTAGTCTTTGGCAGGATAATGGCCTTAGATGTTTGAAGGCTAACCTTGTGTGTGGTAGGATGAAACCCATTGACAAGTGTAAGACCCATGAAATTAATTAATTAATAAATGTGGTTAGTGGAAGCCTTTATGATGTTTAATGTTAAGGTTTATGACGTGGAAAAGTACTAGCTCAAACGGTTGAGAGTACTTAGTGTGTTGAAAGGACTTGGGTTCAAGTCCTATGTATGTCATTATATATTATTTATTTTATTATTATTTTTAATAATATGCTTGATTATAATGAGTGATAATTTAATCCTATATTTATAGGAATTATCATTAAACATGAATTAGCTAAAGGGTTGTGTATTGGTTTGACATTAGCATAGTTATGGGTTCAAACCTTGGTGAATCCACACTAAACTTTTTTTTTTTGCCAAAATTTCTTTTGGCATGAATGTGAAAGGGCAAGGAAATCCTAGAAGCCAAGATAGGCTGGAAAACTCATGAAGTAATGGCTTTTGAAAGGCAATTACACCTCTTAATGATGGAAATTTGTTTTCCAGCATTAACCACCATTATGCCATGTTTAAAGAGAACATTAAGGGAAAGTGAGAGAGTTTTCTTGACTAGTTTTTGTGAGGGCTGTGAGGGGTGGATTAACAGAGCATACATTGTGCTAATTGAGAGAAAGTGAAGGCTGCTACGTGTGGTTGAGTGGAGGCAAGGGAGAAAATCATTGTGGAACCAAGGCAAAACGCGAGTAATCAATTTCAAAGCGAGGAATCCAAGTTAGGGGAGCTGGAACCGTACTTTTATTTCGTGTTGTTAAATGGTATGAAATGTATGAAAAATTGGATGTATATAACCTGCCTATATCATGTAATTTTCATGTTTCTGGAATTTTCCAGAAACCGCCTGGCGGGTGATGAACCACCGCCAGGCGACTCATCCTTTTCTGGGTTATTTTGGGGTTCCAGAGATGGAACCACCTGGTGGCAAGGTTCGCGCCGCTAGGCGACACGTGACTGCACACCCAGTTTTCTGGGTTTTTGATGAACTGTCTGGTGGTGATGAACACCCGCCAGGCGACACGAGTCAATTTGGCTCGAATTTAGTGTTTTGGGGTTTCTAGGTTGATTCTGTTTAAGGGAAAAGATAGTGCCAACTGTTTGGAAATGATTGGAAGCCCGAATTCGCTGAAGTATATAAAATTGAAGGTTCGATTGGGTGAAAATTGCATGAATATCAATTTTTGGGTTGATGAATTGGGGATTTCATAGTCACACTAGATTAAGTGGTAAGGTTAGTGGAATTTCGTATATGAAGAAGTCTTATGAAGGAATAGTGAATATAAATACGTGAATGCAGCCTATTGGATCATAAATCGAGTGGAAGAAGAATTATAGGGGATTGAAACAGCAGGAACCGCCTAGAGGCACCCAATTGGCCGCTAGGCGCCACACCAGAGGTACGTGGTGTTTTGTTCACGAAAGACGCTATTTTACGTACTTTTCGCGCAACAGGAACCGTCGGGCGGTAGTTTACTCCCGCCAGGCACCACCTTTCTCATTTTTGGGCGCTAGGCGCCACCATTTTTTTAGTTTGCGCAGTTTTCATAAAACTGCATTTTCCGGTTCGTTAACTGTCCGATTTAGGTGAAATTTTGACAGGTGGTCCATAACATGTAGTTCTTCACTTTGAACAATGGAGATTTGATTTGGAGAACAGTAGCTAGAGATACACGTTACTCAATATTGTTGATTTTGGAGTCTTTGAAATACATGGTTAAACTCTTGATAATTTCAAGTAACTTCTAATGAAGCATGATTGGGTTATGTGGTAAGTCTCTTACAATTTGAATGTTCCTTTGGGTTAGTCACATGTGGAGAATTGGTTATTGGTGAATGCATGTGTGTCAATATTAATTTGCATTGGTGCATAGGATCACGTGCTTAAATTGTTAGAGTGATGCTACTTATATTTGTTTGGGCATGCGTTATTCATAAGTTAGAATGGAATGCTAGCATGGATTTAAAGGGGGAATATATATATATGAAATGTGAATGGATTGATTTTACTTTGTTGTGGGTGCTTAAAAACCAGTATTGCGCAAGTACTGGTGTAGCGCCTAGCGGTGGTGTTTGACCGCCAGGCGATAGCTACAAAACTAGTAGAGAATTGAAGCCTGTAGTGCTTGGTGATAAGGGTTGTCCCGCCAGGCGATACTCGTAAAAATAGTAGCATCAGAGGTGCTTGGTGCCTGGCGGCACGTGTTCCCCGCCAGGTAGTCTGGAAGCCTTTTGCTCCTGGCGACTCGTGTGGAGCGCCAAGTGATTTTTGATGAAGCAAACATTGGGTTTTGCTTGCTTTGAAGGTGCGTGGTCTACGAGGCTTTGGCGATATCTCAAGGGTCAGATGCTGGTGTATTCTTAGAGTTGTGGCTCAGGATGGAGGGTAATATGAGCATTCTTTGTGTTGTGGCTCGGAATAGTGAGTGTTCCTGCATGTGTTCTATAAGTGGTGGCTTGTAGGTTGGATATCAACGATAACTTGAGATTATCAACCAAAGACGTAGAACATGGATTACATGGTGATGGCTATGTGTGATGAGACCAAAGGATGAAGTTCCTTTAATGTGTGTGTTTTGTTATATAAATTGTTGTATATGTTTATATTCCTTTAGCTCACTCTATCTGCTTGTGTTTGGCAATGATCGTGTACGCAGTACATGGGAGCAGATGACGTTGCAGGTGGTTCTGGTGGAGCGTAGAGCCGGAGCGGGGCTAGACTTGTGAGAAGGATTTTCTTAGGGTTTTATATTGTTTTTATGATTTCAAATAAATTATAAACATGGATATTACTAGACTTTTGGACAATTATAATAATATTTTTTATCATGGATTTTTGGATTATTGTTGAGGTAATAAAAGTTTTAAAATTTCTCGTGTTTTGGGAAAATGATATTTCAGTAAATGTAGTTTAATTATATTTCTCTATTTTAATATTTAAATCCGTAATATCTGATCGGGATGTTATAGCAAGGGCTCTACAGAGCAGTAGAGGCCACCAAAAGTGCAAGAATCCAATAAATCCGACTAATTATATGTATCCAGATAAATGTGTCGTAGAGTCTTGTTGTTGGTTGCTATCACATGGTTGGGTGATTTATGTGTTCTCGACTTTTAAATTCATATGTTCAATTGTATGATAAAACTTTTTTACTCTAGCTTACCCTTTTTGTTTGCTTGTGTGTCTCGTGTGTGGTTTTCTCTGTTAACGATGATCATCAATTTATTGATGTGAGCAGATATGAGAACTCTTAGTAATTGCAATGACGACGGGAATGCTGCAGGTTAATTGGACAGGATTTGCTGTTGAGCTCGTTGTTGAGCCCATGTTGAAGAATTATTATTATATTGTAATTTCTTGCTTATGAGCAAACTTTTGGTCATTTATCGAATCTTTCTGTTTTGTTAAGGGTACAATGATGTGCCTTAGTTTTTCTATATTGAATACTTGAATGGTTGCGAAATCCTTATACTTTAAATCTCATGCCCTTGAATATTATAATATATACAATATTTTATTTGGACGATATTTTATTTGGATAGATTTATCTACTAAAATAGGAGGTTAACACCTGCCTGCCTTTTATATACATATGTTTACACTAAAATCACTTTTCATTTGAATTATTACAAGATAAACTTTTATGCATTATTTGTAATAAATTTGGATTATTACAAGATAAACTCTTATGCATTATTTGTAATAATAATTCATTAGTGACATTATGTAATTTGAAAACAAATAAAAATAATGTGGACTATTTAGTTAGTCTTCTTAACTATTGAGGCATACCGCATATTGTATCAATTATACACGGATTGTTTCCCGCAAGACAGAAGAACTGTTTCTTACCAAACAAAATGGAAGGAAACCTCTACACAATGAGAATAAAAAACAAATTCAGAATTTTAGAATATAACGATTTGTAAACATTTTCACATATATACATTTGGTTAGAGTAATGACTAGTAGATATTTTCACAATATATACATTTGATTATAATTTTTTCTCACTTTTTTATATATCATTTCATTTTCTAATATTTATCATAAAAATGCAGATGCAATGTTTTTCTTACTATGTGCCATTTTCTGTGTACATTCATAAAACTCTGACCAAATCCGATTCTTCAGTTGAATTTTCCTATTTTTTGATTAATTTCTCTACAAATGTTTAGAAAAATAGAAAAGAAACTAATTAACTTCTTTATAGATTAAAATTAATTTATGTAAAATTAAAAAATAAATTTTACAAAAAGTATTCTCATAAATTAATTCATGTATAGACTAATTTTAATTTTACAAAACACCGTTCTATTTCTTAAAAAATTGTTCTATTACTTTGAGGTTTGGTAAGACAAAGGGCATTGACACTAAATATGTGTAAACGAATGACACAAAAAAAAGACGGGGGCGGGGAGAACTTGAAGAAACCAAATAGACATCCATTTTTCTAGCCAATAAAAAACAAGTGTTAAAAGGGTCTTTCTTTTCTATAACTTCATTGTATATCAAAGAAATATAGATATCATTCAAAGTGTCGAGATTTTAAGATGGCTATTAATATATTATTAAACAAAGGGGAAAAGAGTCTAGAAAATATTCAGATTAGGATTAACATGTATGATACATAAAATCTATCAAAAAACCCACATAGTTTCTTAATCTAAAGAAGGAGCCACAGGCTCACACATATCATCATACACAGTCATAAACATTTTCTAAGAGAAAAAAACAAAAAATATTGCTGAAAGTGTTGAAAATTGCAAGTGAAGTGAAATTGGGTCTTAATCTGTCTTCTTTTCTGGAAATTGTGATTTGTTGTGAACCATAGATCGCTTTTCCTCTGCTGACTTAGAGAAGATCTCTTCCTTATCTTCGAAATACCTCTCAAAAGCTCTTGGAAGGAAGCACGGAATCAAGAACACGAATAGATTGATCGAGAAATAAACCAGATTGGCCACTGCCAAAAACTTCCCGAACATATGCCACGCCGAGTCCTGCATGCATTAATTGCAACACTTGAAACTCATTCATTTCATACATATACATGCAATGAATCATAGAAACCAAATCACCACTCAAAAGGACCATTTCTGATTAACATCGTACCTGAAACCTGGCATTGACAGGCAAAGTCTTGTTGAGCCAGACATCATGAATCCAATCAATATCCACAAAGATCCTTCTGATTGTGTAGAGCATGGGAACCATGGCTCTCACAGGTGGTGAAAACAAAGACAACCCTCCGATGATGTTCTCAGTCAATATCTGAAAGGACAACAAGAACAAGTGAGGGGTGGCTGAACGCACAGCATGCTCATCCCCTCTTGCAAACCCTCCAAGAACATAAGCCAGAGGCAAGAACAACCCCACGGTGGTTCCAACAACCACATACATTCGGAACATTCTGCTCCCTCTGAAGAGCTCAGTCCCCGACCCAGATGAAGCTGATGATGAGGACTTTGTCGGAAAGGCAAAATATGAGAGTGCCACGATGTAAGCAGAGGCAAGTACAGGGAAAACTAGGTCAAGGAGTGGGATAAGGCCACTTGCTGAGAACACCAAAATGAAGGCCACAAGTTGAAGCTCTATCATGCGTAGTGAACCCATCATGCCACCACCTTGTGCTCCCTCTTCTGATCGCCGTTTATACTTTGAGCCGCCTGAAGACACCCTTTGTTCTCCCGTTGGTGCTGGTGGACGAGACATTGCTACAGACACACCAGACATTTTCTTCTTCTTTATTCACTTTCTCTAGAAACAAAATTAAACAAAGGCGTTACATAAACATCTGTCACACACAACACCACATCATCATCCCCGACAATCATCATAACCATAAGAAGAACAATTAACCTTGTATATTGTTCTTTTTGTCGTAGATTTGAATTATTACACATAAAACTGTATCTATATAGGTTTATGTTCTGTACAATGCTTGCAATCATTCAATCAAAATATATAAAATTTAAAGTGGTTGCTGGGTGTTTAGATAACAGAGAAAGAGAAATATATCAGACAAGTGATGAGATAGACACTTACAAGAAGGGTGGTGAAGAAGATAAGAGAAGGTGACGGGGGCAAAGAAAAGAGAAAATGGTGTAAGAAGAGAGGTGTTGGAGAGAGGAAGAGGAAGAAGTAGAAATTTTGGTTGAAAATGATGAAGCGTTGCCGTAGGCGATGAAAGAGACGAAGCAAAGGATGAGTTTATGATCCTAATTTGGTGCAAAGAAAGATAAAGAACCATGCACTGCTCCATGCCACGCGAATGCAGCATGCACGACACGTGTCCTCTGTTAGCTTATTATCACTGTCCAATGATCTGCACGTGTTACATTCTAGTTATACATAATGCCCAACACAGTTCTTCTTTCCTTTTTCTTCCTTCTTTCTTATCCTTTGTGCTTCATATCTTAACCCTTTCACAATGACGGTTGATAAACAAAATAAATTTTTAGCCATTTTTTTCTTAACAATCTATTTTTCTTTCGTAAAATAAATTCGCATGTCCAGTAGGAGGGACAAAATATTTGTACTATTTTATATGTGTATTATGAATATAATGATTTTATTTGTGTTATACATGAATATAATGATTGTACTAGAAATAGTTTTTTTTTTTTTTTTTTTTTTTTTTTTTTATAAATATTTTTTTTTGTTTTTTTTGTGTTATTATTAGATAAGCATTCTTTATAGTCTTAGATGGTGCCAAAATACTATAATATAACTAATAATTTAAATAGAAGTTACAATACTAATTATAATAGTAAAAAATATAATACCATGTTGGCTATGTTATTGACATTTTTTACTATTATGGTATTACTTTAGTATTAATTTTATTTTGGGTCCATCAATACTAACGTCGGTTACTTGTTGGACGACGACCTGAGTGAAATCTATTTCATGTTCGTTAACCTAACATTAGAAACATTAACATGAACTTAAAGATATCTAAATGGTAGATTAGAAAATAATACTAATTCAGTGGAACTCAAAATTCTACTTTTACTTGTAATAGAAACCTGTTCTAAATGATAATTGTCTCTCATTCTCTTTCTTTTAGCGCCATTACCTTGTGAAATTAGGACATCCAGAACATAAAATAAGACGACAATTGTTTGTCAAAAGTGATAGGAATAAATCAATATTATTATTTGATGAAGGAGAACATAGAAGGGAGTGATAAATTTTCCGGTAAAATATGATGAGAGATTAAATATGATTATACTATTCTGTAATTTATGAAACAAAATTCCATTCTTATTAACATTTATATCTTTATTGAATTCTTGTTCACAATAACAATTATGTTTTTATAGATAAGGATAATGATATTTTGATACCAAAAATTTATTTATTTTCATTAGATATTATTTTTCACTATTATTTTTTTTACCATTTTACTCTTATAAAAAGATTATAATTGACTTTTGAAAAAAGAAATAAAAAACTATGTAAAAAAGAAGAAGAAATTCTTATTAAAAATTATAATAAAATAAAATATAACTTTCTAACATAAATAGCAGTCCAAAGCTTATTATCTGATGAAAATTACATGATTATATCAAAGCAAAATTCATAAAATATAGTTCATAATATTAAATAGTCTCATTTGGTAACCAAAACTTAAACATTCAAATAATATTCAAATGAAACCTATTAGGAGTGACATATACATAATATCATAAACTATAGGTATGAAATTTTAAACTTGTTCCCAACATTCAACACCTTTTAACGACTCAATGTTTCTTCTCTTCAAATCCTATGTTATCTTTTTCTCTCGTGGAATTAACGATCATAGGTATGTAACACCAACACATAAAAAAAATGGTAAGCTAGAGATAATTTAAAACTTATAAGTTTTAAATATAGAATATACTAGAAATTAAGAAGATAACTACACACAATTCATACAATCTGCATCCAAACATACAAACTTTCACGGTCCATTCATATAACATACCATAAACACAATTAACATTCGGAGGATTGGTGTATTGACTAGCACCCTGAGACCCTGCACAAGATTATGCTTTATCACTCTTGTCGTACAAGAACTATAGTTATAATGTGCACATGCCGCTCTCCGATCACGACAAGGTAAATTTTATATCTCACGAGCTTGACCATTGTCGACTCTCTAGATATGAACCTTGTAAGATCCGAAAAATTTAAATAATTAAATAAATAATTATTTGATAAATGTGGATAGTGAAAAATTTTATGACATTTAATGTTGGGATTTATGATGTGGAATAGTACTAGCTTAAATGGTTGAGAGTATTTGATTATTATGAGGGGACTTGGGGTTGAGTCCTATGTATGCAATTTGTGTGTTATTTTAATTGCGTATTATTTTTAATAATATGTTTGATCGTGATGAATGATAAATAATCCTAAATATATAAAAATTATCATGAAACATGAATTGGTTGATTTGTTGTACATTGGCTTGGTAATTGTGTGGTTGTTTGTTCAGACCTTTTCTAGAGCAAAATCATAATATTTTATTTTTCCTTGGTGACGAATTTGAGTAGGTGAAGAGTTGGAAGTAATATTTTATTTTGCCTTTGTGACGAATTTGACTAGGTGAAGAGTTGGAGGTGAGTTCTACGAATCTGGCAGTCAAGGGAATTATGAGGCTTAGACTTTAAGGACAAAATAAAGTGTTAACCGAAAAGTAGGCTTGGAGAAGGTCTCAAGGGTGGAGATTAAAGTTAGAGCAAAGAAGAGCGTTAGTGGAGTAACTTTTAGCGAGATTTCCACGTAAGGGAGCTTGACCTTACTTTATTCTCTTGTTTTCTTGTTGGTTGATGAATGAATCCAACCTTTGGATGTTTATCTTCACGTACTAAACTTGGTTTATCTTTTGTTACATTTGATGATTGTTGTATAAAACATAAAACGAGAATGAGTGTCGTGTTGGTTTCGCTTTGGGACATGTTGCTGCTCGTGGTGAGTGGGTTCTTTGGTTGGTTAAAAGACCACTGTGAATGTTACGATGGGTTGAATGCATATGATTTCTTTTGTCTTTCCAAATCTTCTTGAAGCTTGCTTCTTTGAGTGGTTTATTTTACTTATGCCAAAACTCTGGTGGTGGCTTATGTTCATGTGTGAGGAGATACCTAAGGTTTTGTGGGGTCATGTCCTTGTGGGTTTCTCTTTATGTAAGTTGCATTGTTTGGATTCCATGGGTGGTGTAGTTTTGTTTCTTCCTCAATATTATACTATCTTAGAGAAAAACCCTTGGTCCGTAAAAGTGTGTTTATTCACGTTTCTTTTTCACCAAAGGCATAATACAATTTTGGTTTCTTAGGTTTGTAATGGTAATTTGACTTAGCATGGTGGTGTGCAACGTTTTGCTTTCAAGTTGTGATTATATATATTTATATTACTTTGTTGCTTGTGCGGGACCCACAAATACATATAACAAGGGTGGGCATGGATTGGATTTTTAATTATCCAATCCACATCCATTTTAGATCCAAATAATTGGATTAGATTTTTGACCCAAATCCATTTTTTTAGCAAAACTAGTTTGGATTTTACTAAAATCCAAATTCAAATATTTGGATCAAGATTTAAATCTAGTCCAAATATTTGAATCAAGTTTAAAATCTAGAATCCATTTTTTATAAAAGAAATTTAAATTGAATTTTCTAAAACTTGTGCCCTTAAGGCCAACACAACTCAGCCTGTTCGGGTCGTCAAGCTAGCTCCGCCCATCAGGGTCTCGGGCCTGCTCAGTCTATATAAGTCGTCGAGCACGACCCGTCCGAATCGTCGGGCCGACCCAGTCCAACCCATCTGGTGGGTCAAATTATGGGGAATTTCTATTCCTCACAGGTACAGAAATATGGAGTTTATTGTTGGTATCGCGCAGCAGAATGTTTAAGCGTTTGGACAATAATCAATAGGAGGGTGAATTGGGTTCTTAATAAAAATTGTGCTTTTAAAATTCTTCCTTTTAATATCAAAGATCAATTAAAATTATTTCCTTTATTTTAATAAACACAATAAAATAAAGAGAGTAGAGAAGAGAAAATTGCACAAAGTATTTATCCTGGTTTGGATCAAAAGACCTTACGTTCAGTTGTTAATCTCTCAAAAACGAGATTAACTCAATCACTAAAATAAACCAAACTTACAATCAATGAGAAGAAAGATTAGGGTTTACAAAAAACCTCTCTTGAATCACAGAAGAGATGAAGACACCTCCCTTGAAATCCACAAGGGATGAAAACACCTTCCTTGAATCACACAAGGAATGAACACCTCCTTTGAATCACACAAAGGATGATTGGCTTCTCCTAGCAACAGCAGCAGCACTCAATCACTCAAGATCCCACTTGATGAAAGTTATCGCTGTACCCACACTAGGTTTTTCAAAGCTTTCCCACAGACAGTTCTTAAGTACTCAAACTTCTCTAACTACTGTATTTTTTTAATGAAAGCCTACCACTCTATTTATAGAAGCCTATTTAGGAATTAGGTTAAGAATATGAAAAGTTAAGTCACAACTGCCATAGATAATCGATTATCATAAGTGATAATCGATTATCACAGAAACTTTTCTAAAAACATTTTTCTCGCTGTGATAATCTATTATCAGTCAGGATAATCTATTATCGGTCAGGATAATCTATTATCAGCAGGTGATAATCGATTATCAGCCGTGATAATCGATTATTCCAGAGGCTTTTCTCAAAAATCAGTTTTAACTAAGATAATCGATTATCACTAAGAATAATCGATGTTCCAGTAAGTTTTGCAGATAAATAAAATTCTCTTGGTGCTCTACTACTTGGGTTTTGCCTTCTTGACTCTTGACATACTAATTTTAATTATTTTAAATAACATACACAAATTACAAGACCTAAACAACTAAACCCCTAAGTCTTCAATGTATCTCTTGAATCAAAGCATTCTTTTAAGTCTTCAACATTTTTCCATGCATCATCATCAAGTCTTCTATACTTCTTCATAAGTCATCATCATCAAAACTCCTTTTTTGGAGGAAGATGTTCATCTTCTTCTTTTTGTCAACAATCTCCCGCTTTTTGATGATGATGAAAAATTACTGAAAACTTGTGATATCTCCTGTTCTTAATAAATAACTTAAGAGAAAAGAGTAGTTAATCAAAATAAAAGATAATTAATTTTTCTCTCCTTTTTAAAACATAAGATATCAATAAACACATATCTTCCCCTTAAATAGGTACCACTTATCACAAGATAATAACGCAAAAATATATCCCCCTTTTTTATCATAATCAAAAATGAATTCTTTAGACAACTCCCCCTAAATCAGATAACTTAAGTTCCCCTTAAAATATTTTTTTTAAGATATGAAACTCCTCCTACATGTAATATTTCTCCTTTTTGATACAAACATTTCAAGAACAAATACTCCTTCTTAATCAAAGACTCCCCCTAAATGAAAGAGAGACTCTAAAGATTAAAAAAAGTATGGGTTTAAAGAAGGAAATGTTATATTAACAAAATGAACTCCAACGTACTAATTTGTATTTATGAAGTACCTAGTTGTTGCTTATGGTCTAAATTTTCGAAAAGCTCACTCAAACGGTAAAAAATTTGAAAATATGCATCTAATTATGCAAGATAATCGATTATGAGCTTAAGATAATCGATTATTGTTTCATACCCCGAACAAAAATTTTCAGATTTGCTGATAATCGATTATCACCTGAGATAATTGATTATCACAATAGAATTTTTCGGAAAACACTAAAATCAATGATTTTTACACCTTTAGACAAACATAATATTCCCAAGCCCATCTAAGGTCATAAATCTTACCAGGATACCAAAATTTTGATGAATAAACTAGCTCTTAAACATCCAAAAAGACTTTCTTGATTTTGAAATAACCTATGAGATAGAGAACAATAACATTTTGGTCCCCAAAAACTTACTTTGGGTCCTTTGAGGTTAAAAACATGTTACTTTATGATAGGAATCCAAGCATATCTTCCATTAGGGACATCAAAATGTTTGATTCTACATTTATTTGAAGTGTGCCCCTTTTGCATACAATAAAAACATGTTACACAATTAATATTCCTAGAATAAGGCTTACCTTTTTCTACCCATACCCTATGGGCTCTTTTATTCTTATTCTTAGGAGCTTGCTTGTTGTTACTTAAATCATTTTTCTTAAAATTAGGATTTTTAACATTTTTAATTTCTAATGCATCTTCAAGTTGTTTTTCTAGAATATTTAAATCAAACATATAGCTTTTACAAGATGTACATTCAATAATTTTAGTCTCTTTATTTTCTAAAATTGAAATTTTATTTTTCAAGACTTCTTCTTCCTCAAGAGATTTTTCAAACTTACTTTGTAAATCCTTAAAATCAGATTTTAATTTTTTATGAGCAGCATCTAACTTACTAGATTTATGAAGTAGTTGTTGAAATGCACCATACAAAGAATCATAATCATTTTCATTACTACAAGAGCTTACCTCAGTGTCAAAAGAGTCATGGTCAGCAATCAAACATAGATTTGCTTCCTCATCAGATTCATTAGAGTTAGATGAGCTTGAAGGAGAACTTGAAGAAGAACTTGAATCGTTATCCTCCCATTTCTTTTTCTTGAAAACCTTTTTGTCGTTCTTCTCTTTACCCTTTTTAGCATTTGGGCTATCCGTTTTTACGTGACTGTTTCACCACATCCATAACAATTGAAATTTGAAACAAAGTTTTCGTTTTCGTTTTTATACCTTTTGTGATGACCTTTGCCATTGCTCTTCATAAACTTTGTGCACTTCTTTATCATTAGACTCATATTCTCACCATCAGAGTCATCATCTTCTTTGGGGCTTTTGCTTTTGATGATCTCAGATTTGAAAGCTATGTTTCTTTTCCCTCCTTGGTCCTCTTCTTCATTTAAACGCCCGAGTTCAAGTTCATGCTCTCTCAATTTACCAAAAAGAGCCGCCATGGACATTGTTGCAAGATTTTGAGAATCAGTGATCGCCGTAACCTTTGGCTACCACGTCCTGTTCAAAGATTTTAGAATTTTTATATTTAACTCATCAATATCAAAATTTTTACCTAACCCAGAAAGATGATTGACGATATGCGTAAAACGCTTTTGCACATCATAGATGGTTTCGCCTTGTTGCATTCGGAACATCTCATATTCTTGAATTAATGAGTTCTTCCTTGCACGCTTAACATCATTTGTTCCTTCATGGGTTACTCGTAATATCTCCCACATTTCCTGGGCACTTGTACAAACTGAAATTCTATAAAATTCATCAAGAATTAGTGCAGATGATATTATATTTCTGGCCCTAACATCATATTGAGCCCTTCTATTTTCTTCCGTAGTCCATTGGGAAAAGGGCTTAGGTTCCTGCAAATTATTAACAGTAATAGTAGGAACAAAAGGACCATTTAAAATAGCATCCCAAATACCTCTATCAATAGACTCCAAAAAGATTTGCATCCTGACTTTCCAGAAAGGATAATTTTCACCAGTAAAAAGTGGAGGTCTGTCAATAGACGCACCCTCAGCAAAAGTTTGATTTTGTCCAACCATTTTAAAAAAATTGAATAACTATCAAAGCAAGCTTTGATACCAATTGTTGGTATCGCGCAGCGGAATGTTTAAGTGTTTGGACAATAACCAAGAGGAGGGTGAATTGGGTTCTTAATAAAAATTGTGCTTTTAAAATTCTCCCTTTTAATACCAAAGATCAATTAAAAGTATTTCCTTTATTTTAATAAACACAATAAAATAAAGAGAGTAGAGAAGAGAAAATTGTACAAAGTATTTATACTGGTTCGGATCAAAAGACCCTACGTCCAGTTGTTAATCTCTCAAAAATGAGATTAACTCAATCACTAAAATAAACCAAACTTACAATCAATGAGAAGAAAGATTAGGGTTTAGAAAAAACCTCTCTTGAATCACACAAGACAGGAAGACACCTCCCTTGAAATCCACAAGGGATGAAAACACCTTCCTTAAATCACACAAGGAATGAACACCTCCTTTGAATCACACAAAGGATGATTGGCTTCTCCTAGCAACAGCAACATCACTCAATCACTCAAGATCCCACTTGATGAAAGTTATCGCTCTACCCACACTAGGTTTTTCAAAGCTTTCCCATAGAGAGTTCTCAAGTACTCAGACTTCTCTAACTTCTGTATTTTTTTAATGAAAGCCTACCACTCTATTTATAGAAGCCTATTTAGGAATTAGGTTAAGAATATGAAAAGTTAAGTCACAACTGCCATAGATAATCGATTATCATAAGTGATAATAGATTATCACAAAAACTTTTCTAAAAACATTTTTCTCGTTGTGATAATCTATTATCAGTCAGGATAATCTATTATCAGCAGGTGATAATCGATTATCAGCCGTGATAGTCGATTATTCCAAAGGCTTTTCTCAAAAATCAGTTTTAACTAAGATAATCGATTATCACTAAGAATAATCGATGTTCCAGTAAGTTTTGCAGATAAATAAAATTCTCTTGGTGCTCTAGTACTTGGGTTTTGCCTTCTTGACTCTTGACATACTAATTTTAATTATTTTAAATAACATACACAAATTACAAGACCTAAACAACTAAACCCCTAAGTCTTCAATGTATCTCTTGAATCAAAGCATTCTTTTAGGTCTTCAATATTTTTCCATGCATCATCAAGTCTTCCATACTTCTTCATAAGTCATCATCATCAAAACTCCTTTTTTGGAGGAAGATATTCATCTTCTTCTTTCTGTCAACATTTATGGCCAGATAGTGATGTACCGCCTAGCGGTACTCTGTTTGTCGCCAGGTGACGACTGGTATAAAGGCAGTTTAGGTGCCTTGAATGGGTTGGTTGCGAGAGAGGTTATTGGAGCGAATTGGAATAGAGAAATTGGTCAATAAAATTGGGAGAATTAGTGCCCAGGAATTCATTGTGATTAAGGCAAGGGGGAAGTTGGATGGTATGCTATATTAGAAGTGGTTTGGTAATGAATATGGACATCTGTCTTGGTGGTTTAATTAGTTGGGTGATAAGAAGAAAAGATATAGAGTACCAATTAAGAGGGGTTAATAATTTAGATACCTTAATGTGGGAATTGGTGACTTTTGGCCTATAAGTAGAAGGATGGATGGAAATGTTAAATAAAGGGGATAAGTATATATTGCTTAAGAGTGTTGAATTGTCATTAGGAATTGTGATCAAAACGGGTGCCATCGAGTGTGGTATGTGGTGAGGACTTGGTGAGTTACTTTGACAGTTTGGAAGCAATTGGATAAAAGTGAGGTGTAGGTTTATAAGATTCAAAGATAATAAAGGTGTTTATGAGTTTGGAGTTAGGAAATACTTTGAGATGCATTATATCAAATTATGGTCTATTATAGGTGTTAAAAATAGTAATTATGCGCTACTGATATAGCACCTAGTAGCCGTTCCCGGCTGTCAGGCGATAAGCTATCAGGGTCTCTCGCCAGGCGGTCTGCACAGTAATTTCGCCTGATGACGCTTAGGTTGCGTCAGGGGATAGTGGTGCAGGTATTGGCTTGCATGTGTTGTTTGTACGCATTGATGCGGACTTGGATCAAGAGATGTTGTGCCATGAGCGAGTAGGTTCATGGATGGTGGTGAACACGTGATGATATAAGTGGGGAGGTTCATATCTTGTTACTTTCGTGTGGGGATATGAGCGGGTAGGTTTGTATGTTTCGTGCTCACACTTGAGAGATGTTGTGAGCGGGGAGGTTCGTAGCTGGTGGATCATGTGTGTTGAACTACGAACGGGTAGGTCCGTAGAGCAAGACTACGAGCGGGGAAGTTCGTAGAGGCAGGACCACGAGCGAGCAGGTTCGTGTGAGCATCATAAATCCTAAGTCCATGGCTAATTATTTGTGTGATTGAAGGTTGAAAAGCCTTGGAGTATTAAGGTCTTGGCCAAGAACTAACTAAAATAAAATAGTGGGGTGTATTTTGATTTATATTAACTTATGAGTTAATTATTTATAAGCTCACCCTTTCTGTTTGTGTTTGACGATGTCGTGTAACTTGTCACATGGGAGGAAATGATATTCCAGGTGATGTTGTTGATGCATAGCGACACAGAGAGGGCTAGCTTGGGAAACTTTGAGCTAGGGATTTTATGTTTTCTATTTTGTCGGATTTTGGAATTTGTAATAAGATTCTTATTTTAGTTATGTTTAAATTATGGCGCCTTGAAAAATATTTTGAATTTTCCCGCGTTTGGGAATAATAATATTATGTCGTTTGATCTTCATTTCTTATTTATTTATTTTAATTAAGTAATTTCCAGTAGAGACTTTACAAATAACACACTAAGGAAAAAATGTTGTAGACAAAATATTTATGATGACTAAAAGAGAAAAGCTATCACGAAAACTCTATAGAAACATTTAAACATGCAAATAAAATTTAGCTAACTACATATACTAAGAAGATTAGAAACCTACAATGATGGTACTAATTTGCTATGCTCATCAATGCAACTTAGATGTTTCAATTCCATAATCAATGCAACAAGTAACTTTTGGCACAAATTTCTTTTAAATTGTAATTTGTAGCTCTCAGAAAAACTATTTTTAGACAACAAATGCGCTTAGAAGCTCTTGGCCAGGACAAATTGAAGTGGCAAATGATATTTCAAAATTGATTCTAGAATGAAGTAAAGATTGGTAAAGAGGTGTTAGATGAAAGTGATCACTTAGCTCTTATGTTTGGGTTCAATCAATCAATTCAAGGTACATGCATATCAGGCTAAGCATTTTACAAAACATGTCAAGTATTTGAAACAAGGAAAAGAAAGCTTTAAAGGAACATGTTAGACATATGACTCAAACAAAAACGTTAGCACATTTAAAGACTCAAAAAAACATAGACAAAGATGAAAAAAAGTAGCTATCATGCAATTTCATTGTAGCTCTATGACTAAGCATACCAATACATGTTATCAAAAAACATTTTAGGCACTTAAATCAATTAAAAACAATGGTCAACCTCATGGACTAGCCACCAGAATCATACCCAAAAAATAGCAAAAAAATTGACCACACATTTAGCTAATGAGAAGGTGAATTGCACCAAACCAAGATAGCTACACAAAACAAGACTTAAGCAAAACATAAAATAACATCTTAAATTAAATATCTGATACCAATGATAATAGTTCATCTTATATATTTAAGAATGCAAGATGTTTGTGATTATGTTGCTTAAGAAAACTCTAAGAAGGTTCCCATTGGAGGTTAAGATAAAAAAGTTATCTAGAAGTAAAAGTTCACTTCACAAGAGCTTTAAAGGGAGAAGAGAAGTTCAATTACTCAAGTGGAAATAGAAGCAAAGTGTTACATAGAAAAATAACAAGACAACACATAGAAAAGTTGGAAATGAAAACCAAAAGATGAAGGAGAAAAGGAAAGGAGGAGAAAGGGAATGGTGACATGCCACTTGGGGGATGGACCAACCCAAGATGAGTGGTGATTTCCACCACCTTGGTTCAAGTTGAGACTAAGGATCTCAAGAACACTCAAAATGTACTCTCCTCACTTTCACAAATGTTTGAAGAAAAAATGAATTTACTTTTGAAAATGTTCAACCTCTTCCAAGTGGTGGAGAGGTCTCTATAGGCTTTGGAAGGGACCTCTCAACAAATACACAAAGTTAGGTTATAGAAGGTAGGGCAACATAAAATTTAGAGCCTCATGTGGTGACCTAAACGACTCCCTTGCTTTCCAAGACTCTCCATGTGGCATTGACCCTCTAGAAGGTCAACAAGCCTCATTGCTTTCCTCTAGGTGTTGCTCCAAAGCTTGGGCCAAGCCCAAGTCCTCCTCTCTCCCACTAAAATATGTATTATTAAAAAAAAGGGGTGGTTGAAACACTCAAAGGCTTGGACCATGTGTCCCTAAGTCCTACCCTCCAAAAAGGTGTCTTCATTAATTAAGGAGGTGTAAAAAAAACCTTACAAATAAAAAAAATCAAGGAAACTAAACATAAGCATAAATACTAAATAATGAAAAGGAACTTAGAAAGTATGGGGTCTCCCTTCTAGTCATGCTTCTAGTCATGAGGAGTCATGGACTCATCATTTTTTTTTGTGGTAGATTGATGTAGGACTATGTACCAGTAAAGGATAAAGTGAGGTAGTTAGGAACGTAAAAGGAAGAGATGTGTTTGGGAAGTTGGAAAAGTTATTTTAAAAGTGAGTATTATTAAAAGCTACAAGCAAATAAAGGGATATACAAATATAAATGTTAGTTGAGAACATGAAGAATATTCCATAGGAAGTGGCAAACAATACAAATAGTGTGGGCAAGTATTCTTGGAACGTTGTGCTATATGTGCTTATAAACTCTTTTGTTAAAGGAATCTAGAGGTGTGTTTGAAAGAAAGTAATCGTATGATTATAAATTTGGTTAATATGCTATGTTAGTATGTAAACCTAGAGCATGAGATGTATGCTATGAGATTATACTTTGATCTTTACATGGTTTTTTAGGGGTTTATAAGTAGATATTGAATTTTTTTTGGATGATTGTAAGGGTGATTTCGGTAGTTGATGTTACACCCTATCAGGATGCTTCTAAAAGCACTTAGATTTTTTTGCACTTTTCAAAACAATTTCATTCACAATTGTGATACCACCGTTAAACAATAGAAAACCAAACACTTTCTTCACTTTATAAAATACTCATAGTTCCAACAAACCACACAGTTTTACATCATTTCCAAAACAACCTTTGTTTATTACAATTTCAAACTCAATTTACAAGTTCTTCCCTCAAAGAAATCCTAAAACTCCTCATTGTTGTACATCCAAATCATCATCTACAATAACAACAAAAACTTGCTTTTGTATATTCACCAAATTATACAATCATTATAGACCGAAATCACAACCAAAAACATACAGGAGTGAGCTAACTTAAACAAAACATCACTTTGAATAAAATATTACTCAATACAATAATCATAAAACCACATCACCCAAGCATTTACAAACAAACAATCACCTCGCATCACACAATCAATAACAATAATTGTTGTCTTATCCTACAACAACAAACCCACGTGTAGTCTCAGTCCCAAAGGTTCAATCATCAATATAAACATACCCTTCAAATGTAGCCTACCATCCACACTAACTCACTCCTAGAGCCAAACCAAATCTTCCTTCGTACTCCCCTGGAGTCTTCGAACATAGTCTACTACCCTTACTTTTGTATGAGTCTTACAGGAAAAGTACATAGGTCCCATTTCCCATCATTATCCTTGAGAGTTTCCCTAACAAAGTTCACCTCCATTATAACTATGTCGAGTCCACCACTCATTATTGCTCTCTCGAAGACCATAACTAATGAGTCCATCTTCAAGAGTAAGGAAGGCAAGGAGAAGCCATGCGGAATTGATGAAGCTTCCATGGAGAAGGATGAAGGTGCGGAAGTTAGAAGATGAGATAAGAAGTGGTGCGGCAATGGTGTTTGGAGAATCTCTCAAGTGAGGTTGGGCCAACACTCAAGGAAGGGGGCTAGAGGAAACCAAGAAGGAGAACTCTAGCCTAAGTTGATTCACAAAAAAGAGAGGAGTCTGGAGTCATCTCAACAGAGTTTCTCTACTATATTCATGAATGAAAATACAAGGGTCCTAAGCTCTCTATTTATAATAGAAAAGGAGAGCCAAGTGGTCTAGAAAAAGGGAGGGAAAAAGGATATAGAATGTGGTATTTGGAGCCAAAAAGAGAGCATGAGGCAAGTGTGACTTGTCACCTAAGCAAGTCACATGGAACTTGCTTCTAGGCGCATAAGAGAAGCTTGGAGCAAGAAGGATCTAGATCCTCTCACAAATGCATTCTCCCTCTTGTTGGGCCAATTTCAAGCCCAACTCTTCTTTGGTCCAATTCTCTTCAAAGCCCAAAAACCCTCCAAGGCCCAATACTTGGCCCAAAAAAAAACCTTATTCTACAAAGCTCAAAATACAAGGCCCAAAAATAAACCCTATTCTAATATTTACAAACAAAGAGTCTTAGGCTAGGTCTTCACATCTTCCTTGGCCCATGTAAAGTTCATCTTGGGCCTTGTACGTGCATTGGAGGCCCATTCCTCTTGTATCCTCCTAGCCATTACTCTTGTTGTGGGTCCCTTGGTTAAATGCATCTCATCATCCCCTTCCTCTTGAGAAAGATTTGTCCTCAAATCTGAAATTTCTACCTCATCATCTGTACCACCTGCAAAAGGTATTAAGTTAGCAACATTAAAGGTGGCATGTACACTCAGGCAACTCCAGCCTATATGCATTATCATTGACTCTTTTTAGCACTTTAAAGGGACCATCACCTCAAGGGCTAAGTTTAGACTTCCTTTTCTTAGGAAATCTATCTTTATTTAGCTTTTGGACTTTTTGAGGACTTTTTTTTTTGTCCTCATCTTTCTGTTTTTCTCTTTTGTTCTTCATTTAAAGTTGATCGTCAGCCACTTGTGATGGCAAAAGAGGATGAAGAACAAACTTTTTATCCTTGTGAGTAAAGGTAATCTCGTTGGTGAGACCATTGTGTATGGTTTTCTTATCAAATTGCCAAGGTCTCCCCAATAAGATATGACAAGTTTCCATAGGTACTACATCACATAGCACACTATCTTCATATTTCCCTATGGAAAACTTGACCTTTACTTGATGATTGACTGCCAAATCCCCATCTTCATTAAGCCAATGAAGTTTGTAAGGTTTTGGA
>Ga0214544_1002489_pt1 | contig 38753 bp, 16 predicted proteins | sample CNSS3metaG_FD_160074 | JGI IMG/M metagenome (GOLD analysis project Ga0214544, IMG submission 160074) | Root nodule microbial communities from cowpea collected in UCLA plant growth center, Los Angeles, California, USA - CNSS3 | ecosystem: Host-associated > Plants > Roots > Nodule | place: USA...
TTTGATCTCTTTTCCAATCTCCTTTCTTCTTGAAAGCGGTATGGTCTTTCTTCTTCTCGATAAAACGGTAGTACGAGTGTTTTCCAGTCATACTTTGATTTCTAGGTTTGTAACTTCTTATTCTATTGATTTTCCTTTTTTTGACCCAAACCTTAACCATTATTAAGAGTAGATGTGATTAAAATGAAAGAGTTCTTTAAGTATAATTTCTGGTAGAAGGTATTGCTCATACTTTAGGAAAAAAAATTTCTGTTTATCATATTCTCTAATTTTGTTGTTTGATAAAGTTACTATTCTTTTCGATATTATTTGGTTCAATTTTGATTGTTAATAGTTACTTGATTGCTGCCGTTATTGGTTTGTCTCTTTGATGGTATATCTTACTGAATTTTATAACTATTGGTCTCCTACTAACTTACTTTTTCGTTAACAAGTATTAGATAGCCTTGGGCATTTGTTGGTAGCCTTGGGGTATGGTTTATGGCCATCAATGGTTCTTTTCTCAGAAATTGTCCTGACTTCATCTTGGCGGATTTTTGTTACTATTATGTCAAAAGATTGGTTTAGTTTCTGATGTAATTCTTTGTCTCCCAAGCATTCTATAATGCTTTTTTCTCAGAGTTTTTCAATATCACTCCAACGCGTCTCTTGTATATTTGACCTCAGGATTTTTATTTTTATTTAATTGCAGTGTTTTCGGGGTGGTGTGATTGACAATATGCTTTGGTGTAAGCTGTCTGTCACACTTATTTTAACATAATCATGCCTTATGGTCGGTTACCCTTGTTACAGTACATTTTTTGTTGGCTCACTTGTTTGTTAAAATAATTATTAATTATTACAAAAATCAACCAATGACGCATATAATCAATCAATGAACCCATCTAAGTTTTGCAGCTTTCCCAAATACATCACTAATTCTTTTGGCTTATTTCAGGACAACTCAAAGTTCTTGTCTTACTTGCAATGAAATGTCATTTTCACATGAATAATCATCTATGACTTATGTTTGCAATGTAGTTATTGGCTATTGTTTTTGCTTGCTCAGTCATTGCTTTTGCGAAGTGATTATATTTATGATATCATAATTTACCTTCATTCTTTTTTAACAGGTATGAGCCAAATACAATTGACCTATGGGTTAACAGTGAACTAGAGTAAGAAATTTATATGTACTTCACTTGTATGAGTCAAATATCATACTAGTCATAAAGTAATGATAATTTATTCCTTATATAAGTTTTGAATAAGTTTATTCTTTTATATCCAATCATTTACAACTAGGTTTTTTCCCTTGAACTCAGCCTAGATAGATCTACTAATGGATAAGTCATGGATTGATATGCCAAGGTTTACAACTGAATATTTTGATGGGTTAAATTTGGATGACTACTTGTCATATGTTCTGAAACAAGAAGGAAGTGAGAGATTTTTTGCTTGGGAGATTGAAAAAGGGTGTGGCGAAGTGCTCAGGCTTTAGATATGTGCCCTTTAAAACTAAGAAAGAGAGAATTGTGCTTCATGGTAATAGAGCTCAGTGTTATTTTCTTCTTAAAGATGCAGAAGGTGCCATCAGTGATGCCACTTGAGCACTGTGCCTATCAGGCGTTGCGTGTCCTCACAATTAGAGTTTATGGAGAAGATAACAAGCTTATGACATGAAAGGGCTTGGTTAAGAGAGCTTGATGGATTGTTTAACGTTCATGAACTCAAAGGGGTTCAAGATGCCATATATGCAACACGATTTTCCAACAAGCAAATGAATTCCACTTGGCTCTTTTTCACCTTAGTCAAAGTGGTGTAACAAACACCAAGAAATTAAAGAATTTGTTGCGAATTTGGGTCAGAAATCGAGGAGAAAAATGAAAGGTGAGTACTGATTAAAATTTATCCTATTTTTGTCTCATTTTAGGTTCTACATGGAAGGTTTAGTTGTGCAATGCATGAGTAATTTATAATGGTTATCATATTATATCAGTTATTAGAGACAGAAGCAGTCACTGAAGTGGTGAATGGAAGACCTTAATGAATTGTTTTGGTGTTTGCATTGTAGGTAGGTATGAGTTGGCATATTGTAGAGGAACCTTTGAGTAGAAGAAGAGGATGGGAGAGAAGAAAGTGTAGAAGGGTGAGGGAGGGTAGAAAATTAGTGACTGCAGATGTTAGAAGAAGAGGGAAGGGTGAGGAACGAATTGTTTTATATGAAGGTTCTAGCATGGAGGAGATGGACCATACTTGATGCCTCTTTCACATTGGCATGCCCTGTACTTTTTCCTTCATTCACAAGAAAGGGGGGAAGATATTCTTCTACCTTTTCCGTTTTAATTGCTTTCGACCATAAATTAGTACACATATAAAAGAAACCAAAAAAGGGAAGTGAACAAGTGCTTAAATCAACTAATATCAGCTTAATGAATATAATCTTGAATTTGAATCTAAATTATACATACTTAGAGAATCATTTGTTCAAACTGTTACTAATGTGTTTAGAAATGCAGGTTAGCAAATGGTTCAAAAATGCATGTTACATGGCACTTAAAACCAGAAGGGTGAGTTTTCCATTAACATTTTGCTCTGTCCTTTTTCAGTTTATAACTAACATTTTTTCTCTTTTATTTTGTTTCTCTCTCTGATTCATACTTTTTAAGAAATTATGTGGTATGTCTCCTTTGAATGATCATCATCCCATGTAGAGAGTTAGGAATAAGATACTGAATGGGAGGTTATAAAATGATAAGGATCCATTTGACAATAGATATGATTTGGTACCAAACCTTGCATAGCATCTTTTTAAGTATTTTTGTTCATATTAATTTGTTGATAACATAGCATCTTTTTATTCAGGAATTAAGAAATTGTTTTGTTCTTGGAATTTGCAAAGAAGTCCAACATCGTGAGTTTTGTTACATGTTATTACATAGCTGAGCTAGAAGCAAGAAATGAGAGCTATGATGTGATAATTGGCGACTTGGCAACCCCAATTGATGGAGGTCCCTATTATAAACTCTACACTAAATCCTTTTACGAGTTAATTATCAAGCCTAGACAGAAGCAAGATGGCATACATGAGAACACTTCAAGTTTTGGATCAACAAGACCAGCAAGCTCCCCCTCATCATCCATAGAAAATTTGTCAACTTTGCTACCGTCTGTGTTCCTCTCACTAAGCTTGGAAATGTACTTTAGTTTAATCCCTTTATTGAAGTATGAAGCTAATTAACTTTTTCATTCTATAATTATGCTTATTGCTTCTCATTTTATAACCAAACAAGTCCATGATCTCTTTGTCTTTCTATAAATATTTGAGGAATGAATCACTCCTATTGGCTTCAAAAGAACAGAAGATTGTGAAGTTTTAACTTCTAAGCCTAAAGCTAATGATAATGTTGATGCTTCTCCTTGTACGAATAATATTTCTGATGGATGTCACATCAAACGAGGTTCGGAGAAGGAAATTAAATATCACGGAGAATCAAGGTGTTCATTCCAATTCTTTGTCAATGTTAACATTAGGCTTTTGACAGGGTGATATTAGGGTTGTTTGTTTGGTGGAAATTTCCCCTCTATTATTTTTTTTGTCCTATTTTATACCCCTGTTAACCTTTTTTCTCTCAATAAATAACCATTTGCTGTACTTTTTTTTCGGGTATTTAAATTGCTTCACAAGGGTAACAACTCATTGGTTGCTACTAGAATAGAGGTCTGGTGGCCAAAAGATAAGACGTAAGTATCTTGGTGGCATCTCTGCACTAGTCTGATACCAATTTCCAACCAAGTATATTATAGCCTCAGCTTCATTGGTGAATTTTATGGACATGAGTCTGTTCATCCCAATGTCTCATTTGCTCTGTGTTGTGGAACTCGTTTTTCTCCTGCTGTAAGTTCCTCAACTTAATAACTTATGAATTGGTTTTCCTCACTTAAAAGATTGCTTTCAGTTTTGGAAAAATGATATGCACTTGATGCAGGTGACACACAGATGGAGTTGCAACTGAATGCAAACATAGAATGCAACAAGTTTTGTCCTGTTCTTCAAATATGTCTACTAAATGCCACTGAAAATATATAGCGATGACATGCTAACTTTGATAAGTTCAACATTATCCTTTGTTTATTATATAATTAAATATTAAAATAATTTGTATCTCTTATGAGATCAATACCATTAATATACTGCTAGTAATTCTGCATAACAAATATTTTTATTAATTAACACCAATATTTTTTTTTTGTCTTTCTTTTCATGTTAGGTCTACACTTCTTTTTCTTGAAATTTTCAGGGTCAGTTTACTTCATTCATCATTCTTCCTACAAAAATTAAATTAAATTACTATTGAAAGGAATAATATATATAGCAATGGTTAAGAATGTAGTAGTTGATATGAGATATTTAGGATTTTTGTCTGATCAATGAGATCCATAATTAAACTAATAATGATGATTTAGTTGAGCTGATCAAGGTGCATTCATGGACATGTTAAGCTAAAGTTGTGTTGTAGGTCTAGTTACTTTATTGGTATTTTATTCTTTTGAAAATTATTACCCAATGTAGTGATGTGAGGGTTATAGTGAGTTTGCACTTTCTTTAACATAGTTAATTTCTTTTGTTGGTTAATCACTTTATTTGTTAAGTTAGGGTAGCATAGTAAAACTTTAGCAAAAGGCAAAAGGAATTGGTTCAATATGATTCAATAGAAAGATATTAGAAGAAATAGTGGTAAAAGTTATATTAATATAAGTTAATTATGAACATGTTTAATAACATTTCTATCATAAATAAACATGTTCGTGATTTGGTTAATATTTTATTAAAATATTACTTGAACCAAATAAATTCAACATAAATTGAATACCATTTCAATTGATTCTAATTTATAATATAAATTTAAATTAATAATTTTTGCAATTCAATTTAAATATAATCTCTGCAATACTTTGTTATTATAAAATTAGGAAATTATCCAAAAGACATATAGTGAATTGTATTATATTATTGTTGTCATATTAATTTTTTCTCATATCCTTCATAATCTTGCAGGTAAAATTTACAATGCAAATTTACTATCTTCTAAGTGGATTTAAAAAACTGATTCTAGTGCATAATTGTTCAATTAATCTCATTTAAACATATTTCAGTTTAAATAATATATTTAAACTTAGTTATAATTCAAGAAAAGTAAAATTAAGTGTTCAGAAAGTGTATAAAGTGTGTAAGATATGCACGTATATCAATGATCCATTAATAAAACTAAACCATGGAAAAAATGATTAGTATCTAGAGTATACATAATCATAACACTAGAAGTACTTGATCATGAGAAATTAGAATTTTCATCTATAATATTCATGGGAGAAAATAAATAAATTATTATGATGAATTAAATAGAAAAAATGCTGACAAGATAAATAGAAAATGAAAATTAGTTATTCAAATTATAAATCAAACATTTATTTAAAATATTAATTAGTTATTACAAGTTTGTAAGTTTAATATATTTTGAGACAGTAGTTGTTTGTTGCAACACCTAACTAGTTCTTTTGGTTCAAATTTAAAAAATTAACTGCAAAGAGGTTAAGAACTAATTATGGTTAAAAACACAAGGCTCTTGTTTGTTTTTATTTTTTCTTAATCTATCTGAATTCACAATTCTCTAACGATAGGCACTTGTAAGTTTGTTATTTTTTACTTTTTCTTTTGATTTACTGGAACAAAAATTCGTGTTCATAACCAAAATTTGCAAACTTCTCCATCTTTCTTGTTTCTTATCATTTTAAGGATGAATATATACCACAATTCACAAATTCATGATCCCACCTCTTTTGTACCTCTCTCTCCATAATCCCATCTCTTTTAACCGTACAAAATATGATACATTTTGTAACAATTTTTAACCGTCAAAATATGATGTATTTTGTGACGATTTTTAATCTTTAAAATATGATAAAATATAATCAAATTAGACTTTATTTTGTAGTGATTTTTAACTGTTATTATCTTTTTTCTGACAACAATACCTGTGGTTAGAATATTTGTCATAAACTGTTTTTGACATGTGTAATTCTGACAGTTTTTTAAATCGTAAAAAATGACATTTGTAGAGATTTTTAATGGTTAGAAATTGTAATTTTAACCTTCATAAATATTCACTTTTTTTTAGTGGTTGATGCTAAGAATATAGCTGATTAAATCTTCATTGGTGATGATAATGTAATTTATACTTGTAGATCAACAATAAATCTATTCTACCACATATTAGTTAGTCAGATTAAATCTCAAAAACAGAAGGTCTAACCAATTGAAAATTTAAACTATGTGTACTTACTTGGCCCATTGTTATAAAATGATTAAATATGTTTTTAGTCGCTCAATTTGGACGCAACACTAAAATTCTTTCATGTCTAAAACTTTGATATATTTTGGTTTCTAAACTTAAAAAATGAATGAATATAATCTTTTTAATCTTATTATGTTAATTTTTTTATGTATAAAGCGTGTTTGCCAACAAATATTGAAGCGGAAAATGTAAAATTCGATAAGAACATTTGGCATCCATCGTGGGGATAAAGTAGAAATACTTCCTCACAACCACAAGTGCCAACCTCTTCAATACATGACATTAATCCCCAAGCTATCAACACGATCAAGACCCACATGGAGACACTTTTCAATAAAAATGAGGAAAATGTCAAGGTGATCGCTAGAATGCAGGAGATGCAGCAAAGTTTTGATGAAAATTTGGTTAGCCCACCACGAATACTGCTTGACCAAACTCGGTAAGAATACTATTCACTCCATGAAACCTTATTCTTTTGAAATCTAATAGAAGTTGAAGAGTGTTTCTCTCCAAATTTCGGTGAGTTCTTTCAAAAGAGGTGTCAATATCACTTTCTATAATTATATCTTGAATATATGGCATTCAAATGACTATTTTTCTTTTGTAATTATCTTGTGCTACAAAGGACATATATTCTTCATTCCTAATATCTTCATGTTTTTCATTTCCTTTGTTAATATCCTTTGTTATTGTCGTCTTTGTATTTGGCTTTTAAGAGGTCGTTCTTAATACTCGGTTACGAGATCGATAATAGTTAGTGCTTAGTCTGAAGGAGATAAGTCGTATCCAATATTTGGCCTAAAAAGGCCAGCCTTAGTACTTGACCTACTCGGTCTTAAGAGACCAACCTTAGTACCCGACTTTAAGAGGTTAACCTTAGTATTTGACCTACTTGAACTTAGTATTCGATCGAGTTGGCCTCAATACTCAACCTCAGTACTCGAATTTAAGAGGTCAACCTTAGTACTCTTTCCACTTGGCCTTAGTACTCAAGTTAAGAAGTCAATCTCAATACTCGACCTACTTGACCTTCATACTCAACTCTTTTTTTTTTATTAGTGGAACAAAAATATGGTGTTCCAACCTATTAACGAAAGGTGATTGGATGAAAGAGAAAAGAACATGTTTCTATTATTGTGAAAATATGTGTACACAGGAGAAGGTACAACCCTATATGTAGGCTAAGAAACAACTAAACATAACCTATAATGTATAACTGAAAAAGACTAATGGATATATGCTTAACACACCCCATAAACTTAAGGTGTAGACTGAAAGTCGTGAACCTTTAGTTTATAACAAAATTGATGAAAGGCACCACAAGAGATGGGCTTGGTAAGGGCGTCGACAACTTGGTCACGAGCAGGAATATGTTAGACAAGAAAATGATGTTTTTGAACATGATCTCAAACATAGTGGACATCGAGAGTGAAATGTTTGGTTTTTGAATGAAGAATGGGATTAGTAGTGAGGAGAATAATAACTAAGTTGTCCGAGTATATCACAGAAGACGAGGGTGAAGAAAAATAGAGTTCTTGAAGCGGATACAAGATCTATAGAATAATAGTTGTAGTTGCTGCAATACTACAGTATTTAGCTTTGGTACTACTACGAGAAATGATGAATTATTTCTTTTAAGACCATGTAATGATGTTTGATCCAAAATAGATGTAGTATCCTAAAGTTGACTTGCGATCATCTGGGTCGGATCCCCAATCGACATTGACGAAAGCACGAAGAGAAAGATTAAAAGAATGAGTGAACCAAATCCATAAGAAGAGGTGCAAGCAACGTATCGAAGAATTCATTTAACAAATTTCCAATGATGAAATTGTGGTTGATGCATGAATTGAGAAACTTTGTTAGCATGATAAGTGAGATCTAGACAAGTGAAAGTAAGGTAATGAAGAGCTCCAACGACTTGGAAATAGAGAGTAGGGTCAACGAAAACAATGGAGCTATCAACAACAAGCTTGAGCGATGAGACCATGGGCGTGCATTATGGTTTTGCATAAGCCATGCCAACTTTGTGAAGGAGGTGCTGATCATACTTAGTTTGGGTGAGAACCATTGATCCATCAGAGTGCCAATGAGCTTCAATACCAAGGAAGAATTGGAGTGGTCCAAAATCTTTAAGGGAGAAATATTTGTTTAAGGTAACGATGAATTCTTGTATGGAAAGACGAGAGGTTCCTATAATCAAAATGTCATCTACATATATAAGAATGAACATTGTTGAACTTGCATGGCAATGAATGAAAAGTGAAGGATTAGAAATGGAGGAATGAAAACCAAGATGAAATAAGGTGTTACTTGACGTTTGATACCAAAATCTAGGTGCCTGTTTGAGACCATAAATGACTTTATTTAGCCGACAAACTTGACCATATTATGTTGAAAACCTTTAGGGTTGTTCCATATATACCACAATGTCCAAGTCTCTATTGAGAAAGATGTAAGACCCGCAGAATTTAATTAATTAAATAAATAATTAATTAATTAATGCAGGTGGGAAGAGCATTTATCACATTAAATCCTGATTAATAAGACGTGGAAAAGTACTAGCTCAAATGGTTAAGAGTACTTTGATTATGTGCGAGAGGACTTGGATTCAAGTCCTATGTATGCCATTTTGTGTTATTATTTGTTATTGTTTTAAATATATGTTAATCATGTTGTGGAATAATATGATATTTGGATTATATTAGTTAGCATGAAATATGAATTGGTTGAATGGTTTGGCATTGAGTTGGCATTGCATGGTGGTGGGTTCAAACCTTGGAGAACCCAAATTAAACTTTATTTTTGCTAAATCTTAGTTTGGGCTGAATGTGAAGAGTTGATGGAAAACCTAGATGAATGGGCAACTAGGAAGCCTGGAAGGGGCTGAAAAACAGACCATAAAAGATCATTGAATGGTCATAAACATTAACATTAAGCTTATTTTTCGTTTTTGGTAATTAAACAAGCATTAAGGGCAATAATAAAAGGCTAATTGTGAGAGAAAGGAGGGTTTTGGAGTCTGAACATTAGAGGTATTGAGGGCTGCACGAATTCAGAGAGAAACAGTGAGTAGAGAGTGAAATTGAAGGGCTGGACAATGGGAGAGCTTAGAGGAATTGTTGGAACTCAAGGAAAGAACTCAAGCACTATATTTTAAGCGAAGGAATTCCAGGTTAGAGGAGTTTTACACGTTAGAATTGGTATGCTTGTATTCGAATTGCATGATATATGTTGAATTGTTGATTTCTGTTCGTTTCTGGTTAATTTTTCGTGTTTCTAGAAAATTTCCAGAAATCACCTGGCGGGCTGTTCATAGCCGCCAGGCGGCACATGCATTTGTACATGTTCTGTGTTCCTGAAAGAGGAACTGCCTGGCGGCACACTACCGGCCACCAGGCGACGCATGACGTCTTACTCAATTCTGGGTCTGGTGGATGAAGCGTCTGGCGGTATTGATTGAACCACTAGGCGGTGCGGGTCAAATTGACTTGTTCTTGGTATTTCTGTGATCTGGGTTGTTTTAATCGGAGGAATAGTTAAGTTCAATCGTTTAAGGGTGTTTGATTATTAAATGGCTATTCATTTCACACCATGGGGCGTATGAATGAATGAAACAGTAATGGGAGTTTTTGATTGGCAGAATTGGGGATTTTGTAGAATTGGGGTATTAGTTGTTAATCACACTAAAATTGTTGTTGGAATTGGTCGAGATGATTAATGGTGTCATTATTATCGTGTCTTGGGAGAGAACTGGCTAAGGTGTGCAGAGAAAAACATTGAAAACGTACCGCCTGGCGGCACGGGGCTTGCTGCCAGGCGGCAACGCAGAGACAGCGGGTTTGTGTGGTTGCAAAGTGCAGTGATGGTTTCGGGTGTGTTACTATGGTTTTAGTTGAAAATTAGAATAATTGACTCGGAGATATATGTGGAAAAATGATGATGGCGTTCTCGGGTATGATGTAAAGAGGTTGGGATCAACTGAGAGTGTAATGATATTATCTATTATAGGCCTAGATTATAAAAACTTAGGACATAGTGGAAAATTACAGAATTAGATCCTCTAGGTGCAAGGGGTTAAAAACTTCATTCATTTCGTGAAGCGAATTTAGCTTAAAAGAGAAGTGTTGTTAAAGGATTAGATAAAGTAAAAAGGGGAATTTAACTCAAAGCTAAGGTTAAAATGGGAGTGAGTTGTGACAATTAAAAGGAGTTGACTTGGGTTGGGTTGGAAATGACTGTGATGGTTAGAATCAAGGCTAAGAAGAAGGTGTGCATTATCTTATGGTGAAGTGGGATAAGGAGAATGTTAACTGGAGCCTTTGGTTGTAAGCTTGGGAGGTTGAACTTGTGTAGAAGTAGGAAATTTATAACAGGTTAGTCTCTGGGAAAGCCATTCCACTAAATTGGTTAAAGGCATGAATTTGGATGTTGGGTTGAGGGACTAAATCTGTGTAGATTTGCAAAGAAACTAGTACAACGTCAGTACTGATATGGCGCTTGGCGGTGGCTATTAGACCGCCAGGCGAGAGTCACAGCGTCAATGAAGTCTGGTGCGAGTCCGCCTGGCGGTGAATGTGGTTACGCTAGGCGGTTGCGGCAAAATTAGTGAGGTCTTAGCGTGGATGCGCCTGGCGATGTGAATTGTTCCGTCGGGCGGTGTCTTCAATTGTTGGTGGTTTTGAGACGCTTGGCGCCTGACAGTATGTGTCCCCCGCCAAGCGGGTCTGGAAGCTAGTAGCGCCTAGCGGTACGTGTCCCCTGCTAGGCGATTTGGCTACTGTAAGTCCTAGTTGTTGGATTTTGCAGGCGTGATCTACAAGACTTTTGGTGATGCTTTAAAGGTGGGATTGCTGGGTTCCTTGAGTTGAGCTCGAAACGTATCCCTTTAGTTGAGCTCGAAATGGCATCCCTCGAGTTAAGCGCGGGATGGAGGATGAACACGAAGAACCCTTGAGTTGAGCTCGGGTTAAGGAGTGTTGCCGGTGTGAGTGTGTTGGTTGTGGCCAGTACAGATGGGTCCAGATGGATTTCCCTCCTCAGCAAATAGCTGACGAGTTTGATAGTGTTGGAATGATTCGAACTATGTTCGTATTTGGGAACTCCACTTGACGTTACGATGTATGATCCGTAGCAATGGTTCCCGCACGTGCTCTATCGGTTGTGGCCGATAGGTATGGCAGCAAGTCACCTTGGGGTAATCACTAAAAGAGGTAGAACACGAATGATCTGGTTGTGGCCAGGTGATACGAAAGAGAGTGAGAGACTTTATTTGGGTGTTTACATGAATTATATAAATGACTACTTCTGTGTATATCAATATGATTGTATGTTGATTTTGTTAAGCTCACCCTATCTACTTGTGTTTAGCGATGATCGTGTGTGCGGTACACGTAAGCATAGGATGTTGATGCAGGTGATGTTGGTGATGCTTAGACTCGAAGCGGGGATAGCATGGGAGTCTTTTTACTTATTATGTTTTGGAAATAAAATTGTAAACTCTCATGAGACATTTTGGTTATTATTTCAGTTTTATAAACTTTAGTTTTGGAATTATATTTGGCAGTAATAGTTTTAAATTTCCCGTGTTTTGGGAAATGAGGAATTATTTTAAATACGACTTGTTATTTATTCGATTTTATTTTATTTTATTAAATCCGTAATATCCTGACGGGATGTTACAAAAGACTGTTATCCACATCAAGTTGGTGGATAGGCCATTTTGTAGAAATAGTTAGAGATAGAATCAGATGAATGGTGATTCGTTTGACCATGGGGCTAAAAGTTTTAAAATAATTGATACTCACAACTTGATTGAAACCACAGGCTACCAAGCGTGCCATATGTCTCTATAAATAGCCATTAGAATTATATTTGTTTTTGAAAATCCATTTGCACGTGATGGTATGCGCTCCAAGAGGTGGGGTAACGAGAGTCCATGTGTTGTTTTTCAAGAAAGCCTTATACTCACATTTTATGGCAATTTTCCAAGGAGGATCATTGATAACAACTTTAGCATTTAGTGGAATAAGGTGAACGACAGTAGTATTCCAAGCCTTTTGTTTGAATATTCTAGATTTTGCCATGGTTTGCATAGGATAAGTATTAACAAGAAGAGGCTCAACAATAGTACAAGGAGACTAAGAGACAATGGTTTCACTTTGAGAGGCAGAGACAAAATGTGTGGCAATAGAAGATCCTGAAGTTGGGGATTTTTTGTATTTCAAGGTCCCTTTGAGGTCAAAATTATAAAAACGGGTCCGTTGATTGATTTTTTTAAATAGGGACAAGTTGCCAGGATAGAGGACAACATTATAGGTGAAGTCGTCATGTGTCCGACGACTTCACTTCTCAATTTTTTTTGAAACGTTGCAGTTTTGATTTTTTTTTTTATAAATTTTGTTCTCCTTAGAGATTATATTTTTTATTTTTGTAATTTTTAGTTGATTGGTATAATAGATTAACATAATAAAATTCATTAGATAATATAAAATTACATAATAAAAATACACTAGAAAATTGGATAAAGCAACAAATTATTGACATTAGGGACATTTGCCCCTATCATGTCCTTCATTTCTACAATATGAACATTTGCTTCGTCTGTTGAGATTTGGTTGATCCATTTCATTATGGATTCTAGTAGTTGATAAGCCGGTTAATGAACATGGGTAATAAAAATATTCTTTCATTCACCATATTATCTCTTCATTGAAAATGATATTAAAAAATTAAACTAACTAATATAATTGCATTTTCACAACTTACAAGGTCAAACAACTGATATTGGCGGCATTGAGATCATATTCACTTGAAGTGACATCTTGGATCGACAGGATACTACTACAAAAGTGGACTCAGGCCTACAACGGAGGGTAAAAGATTCGGACACATGACAACAAACCTGGCAGAATGTATGAATTTTGTTTTAAAAAGAGCTCGTTCATTACCAATTTGTGCCCTAATTAAGGCAACATTTGAAAGGATTGAAACATGGTTTATTGAGAGAAGGGTTAAGGCATACTCGATGTTACAAGCAGGCCACCAATATCCAGAGAAAATAAATGCAATTATTAGAAAAAAAATCAGCAACAAGCAGAAATGTGTCAAGTGTGCCGATACCCGAGAGAAAATAATGAATTTCAAGTTCGAGAGATGTTTTCTCCACATGATTACCGCTTACCAATGTCTTTTAGAGTTAAATTAAATGATTGGTGGTGTGATGGTGGTCATTTTCAAGCTCTTCGACTGCCTTATCATCATGTAATAGATGTCTGCTCTTTCTCCCATATAGACCTAATCACATACATTCATCCAGTTTATAGCCTCTACAACATCAATAAAGCATATTGATTATAGTTTTATAGCCACCACAGTTTTAGTTAAAATTTAATGGAAACATTATTGAATGCCAACAACTTAACTTTAATTAATGCACTGAAACCATAATGAATTCCAACGACTTTGCTTTAAATATTGCAAAGAAACCATAATGAATGCTACTAACTTTAATGCATCATATTTAGTGAAACTGTTGACCACCACCACAGTTTTAATGCGTTATAAATGAAAGTGGGTGCATGTAAGGACGACTTTGCTTTGGCATTTAATAGAAATCGATGCATATCAGGACGACTTCAATGTAATGAAAACGACTTAGGTGATAGCGAATTTAGCTAGAAACTATATGCATGAGAATGACTTTGCTTTGTCCAGGACGTTGACACCATCACACGCTTTTGTTTACTTCTGCTGGCAACTGCACTACTTCACTGCGACAAGTTTCTTCCAAATAGTGGAGTTTAGAGATTCCTCTTATTACCGATGTCATACACAATATTAAATTTGCATGCAATTGTCTAAAAACTTGGCAGCTTTTCAAGCATTATTTGACTGCCATGAGTACCTCATTCATTTCAAATTTGAATGCATTCAATAATAATTAAGTGAGAGCAGCTGGACACCAAAGATTCACGTCAATAAAATGCTTGCATTGGTTCAATTTACTCACTTTGGTTTGCTGCATTATGCATTCATTTGGCAGAAAGACTTCTCCACTTGCACATTCATTTTCTAGAAAGGGTTTTCCACTTACTTCCATGCATCTATTTTCAAGGTTTTAGTTATTCACTAATCTTAATTTTAAATTTTCGTTTTTCATATTTAAGCGCTAAATTATGTTAATTTTTTTCCTTTCAAACCTTATTTCTTCTCACGTTAATGACATTTTTTTTAGCATGGCACAAAATTGACTCCTTCCTCAAGATATGTCACTACTCTGGCTTCAGCAAGAACATATCACAAAGTACTTATGGGAAGGGAACGAACAAGTTCTTAGACCTAAGCAAGCTAGAGTTTGGATTCTAAACAACCAAGACTTAATTGATCCATGTGTCAAAAATTTAATTGAACAGGTTGGATTCGGACACGCCTTGTATATTCCAGACATGGATGTGAACCACCTTCTCGCACTTCCTTATTAGAAAAGTGGAGGTTAGAAAGTCATACATTCTACTTCCCACATAAAGAAACCACTATGACACTAGAGGATGTGGTCGTCCTCCTTGGCCTACCGATAGATGGAGATGTGGTCATTGATCCCACCATGGTGGAAGACATATTCTTGACCTTCCATGAACATCTGGGGTTATTCCACCACCGACGACCATAAGAGGAAACTCAATTAGAGTTTCTTGGTTAAATAATACTTTCCAACAACTTCCACACTATGCAAACAATAATTTTATTGCTTAATATGCGAGAGCGTACATACTAACATTGATTGGAAGCATTTTAATGTCAGACACGTCTACAGCTAGGGTACATGTGATGTATCTGCTTAAGTTAGCTGACTTGAATGTAGTCGACAATTATAGTTGGGGGTCTGTAGTTTTGTCCTGTCTATATCGTGGCCTAGACCATGACATTCACCTAAGCTAAGAAAATATTGTTGGATACAGGATTCTATTACAATGTTGGGCTTGAGAGAGGATTACTTCTATAGCTCCACAACTTGAGCCTTTAAGTGACGAGGAGGTGGCTAATGGGGATGGTTTCCCCGTTGCAAGAAGGTAAAAGCTAACTTTTAACTTAATTTTTTTTCTTCTTCTTGCCTTGTAATTTAACTAACTTCAAATTGCTACTATTTTTAGGTGAATGAACCTAACGCATCAGACAAATCCTGGTTCCATTTTAGTTAGTGAATTTTGCTTGAGATTTGATCAAATGCGTACAAGACAAGTAATAATTAAGGTAATTGAAAGATTTTTATTTTTAACATTTGAAACTAATGTGTACAATTTTGTTTCAGTTCTTGTGGAGGCCTTACATTCAAAATGAAGTTAGTCGGTTGATTGTGATTGACATACCTCCAGTGGCCAAAACCACAATCCCTATAATTTTCTTCGTGACAATCGAAATCCATTAGGAGGATCGGGTCATGCGTCAATTTGGTTTGAGACAAAACATCCCACCTGACCCGTTTAACCTGGATCAAGTTCACAGGGTTGACTTGAGGGGGAGAAATGGCAAAGATTGGGCAGCACATCATCATTAGTGGATTGCAATTTGGAATGACCGACAAAATCAGGTCATTCAAGGTTACCGAAAATGGCCATTTGTGTGATGAAACACCCTACATACAGTGGTACATAAACCACATTATCCGCTATATATCTCTATATATCTACAGAATCTTTCGACGATGAGGTTAGTTTTACTACAATGGTGTACATCTGTTTATCATACGTACTTATTCATGGCAATAACTCTGCTATTTATTTTACGGTATGATATGTCACAAGAACCTTCCTAGCCTGCTTCACAACCCTACACTGCCATGTCGGGTCTTCTCCAAATTTTATACATCATCCCCACCAATTTTTTGGATAGTCGTCTATGGGTCACGGTGAAATGTTTGGACATTCAAACCCTCAGTTTGACAACCCATCAAACACCTCATTCCAACATGTTTCTTCCTTATACGGTTTCTTCCCGCATTAGTCAAGTTATGGTGTTAGTCCATCACAAACGTTTGGCACCTCAACCATGACACCACCATCTGCCCATTATCTAAGATCTTCATCATCAATGTCATTCTATCCTCCGTCAATGTCTTTTTAAACCCCCAAACAACGGTTCACCATCCCCAATTTCCTCAAAGTCATCAAGATGAAGATGATGATGATGAACCACACCAACAACAACCAGCAAGACGACCAACTAGACCCAGAAGACGACCTCCATGTGGAACTGGAGGACAAAGATGATTGTCTTATTAATTTCCACTAACTTAATTGTTGTATTTTAATTTTTAATCAATGTTAAAATATATTAATGTTTACTTTTATTCCAATAATATTTTTTATTTCTACTATTTATTCTTCCAATCAACTCAAATTAAAAAATAATAAAAATTATTTAATTACGTAAAAAAAACTGAAAAGTGAAGTCGTTAGGATACATGACAACTTCACTTTTTCATAAACAGAACCGGCATCCGTCAAGACGACTTTGCTTTTTGAAGAAAAAAAAAGAAACGGAAGGATAGAGGATGACTTCACCTGTAATGTCGTCCTCTATCCTAACAACTTGCTCCTATTTTATCAAAAAAAATTCAACGGACCCATTTTTATAATTTTAACTTCAAAGGGATCCTAAAATATAAAAAAATATCCTGAAGTTGGAGTCCACATTTATATATGCTTAACACAACCAAAAAAATTATATGCTTGAATAGTGGTTAGCTTCGGGACTCCACCAATTAAACTTTAGTATTCCATTTTAAGAAATCAATCTCAATACTCGATCCATCGTGGATTAATCATCTTACATTAAAATAAATGGGTTAAATATGTTTTTGGTCCCTCAAATTTCAGCGAAATTTGGAATTAGTCCCTCATCAAAACTTTTGACCAATTTAGTCCTTCATCTTTCAAAATGCGTGAATTTAGTCCTTTTAACCAAATTTTGTTAAGTTTATATGACGTTTCGAGCGCATTTCATGATAGTATTTAAGTTAACATTGAAGCAAAAATGTGTCAAACAGTATAAATAATTTAAATATTATCATGAAATGCGCTTGAAATGTCATATAAACTTAACAAAATTTGGTTAAAAGGATTAAATTCACGCATTTTGGAAGATGAAGGACTAAATTGGTCAAAAGTTTTGACGAGGGACTAAACCGAAATTTCGCTCAAACTTGAGGGACCAAAAACATATTTAACCCATAATAAATTAACAAAAATATTTATATTTTATAATAAATTATATGCAAAAAACATTGTAAATTTCTTATATTAAAAAAAATACAATAAGCATAAGAAAATTTTTATTGTCATTATTAATAATCTACGGGAGGGGGAGATGAACTACAAAATGAAGTGCATAATTTGTTTATTTTAATTTATTAGAGAAGTTGAATTTTTTTTATGTATATAAACAATATAGAAAAGTTTAATACTAAACCCTTAAATGAAAAATTTGAACTAGTTATAGATAGTAAAGGAATCATTGTAAATGTAAAAGCATGATAGCAATTACAGTTTTTACCTTATAAAAACCCTGTAGGCCTTAGGGAACAAAATACACATAGAAAAGCCTCTTACCTACCCTACAAAATTAAAGTGAATTATGGAAAATATGATAATTTAATGCCCTCGATTACAGCTAATGAAACCCAAGTGCATATTACTGTTACATAACTGTATGGTGTTTTATAATATTTTTTAAAATTCAATACTTTTATAATTTCTTTTTGTTCATAAAAAATATTTTTATAATTTGGATTTGTTTTCTCAATCTTAATTTAAATATAACTCTTTTAAAAGACCATATAGGCATAGTCCTGATGAATAACTTAATATTCATATATTTGCTTTTTAAAAGATATACTAATGCCGAAACCTTTTTGTGATTAACTAACTATACAAATCATGCATGCTATTAAAATACTATGCATTTAACGTACGTAAAGTAAACTAAATACTATATTATTTTATTAACTTGTCTTAAATATCTTTCAAAATGTTTTTTTTTCTCAAGAATAATTTGTAATTAATTTTATGTCCATTATTACTTCTCAAAGAAAGTAACTACATTAATATATAAAGATATTAGACATTTCTCAAGCCATATTTGAAATAAATCCTCCCTGAAATCTAAAAAATATATTAAAATTGGAATATATATATATATATATATATATATATATATATATATATATATATATATATATTTCATAATTTATTCAATACACTTTATTTTTCTTCTCAATACGCATAAACACTCAGTTGTCATCATGTTTTTGTTCTTTTCAAATTTTCACTTTTTCTTGTTGTTTTTATGTTTTCTTTTATCGCATTATGTACAACTAGTTTCAAATGGAATAATATAATCATGATTTCAAAAGAGATGTGTTCTATTTTTTTATTTAAAAAAAAATCAATTTCTTATTGTTAATTATTGTGACTTGGAAAGAGAGATGACGAGTTAATCATACAATACAACTATGAGTACAATTTTAAAAAGAAAACAAGAAAAAAAAAATTGATTCACACAAAAACTACAATTTAAAAGAAAACACAAAACACACTAATATAGAAAATATAAGTCAAAACTATAAGCAACAACAAGGAGAGAACGACACATGATTGTCTTTTTATTATATTTTCAGTTTATATCCTAGATTTAATTCAATGATTACTATTAGAGTCTCTCTGATCTCTCAGATTTATTATTATTATTATATATAAATATTATTTAATTGGTCACGTAAATTATATACGAAAAAGTTATATTACTATAAAGTTACTTTTGTTGAATAAAATTAACTATATAAATTTAAAATATATACTAAAATAATAATTATCAATTTATTAAGTTATATTATTTACTTTATTAAAATTTAACGTAATTAATTATGATAGTATAAAATCATAATTTAATGGATAGACAAAATTAAGTTTCATATATATATATATATATTAAAAGCGAAAGTGGAAAGCTTGAATGAAACATTCAACTTTATTCTCCTTTTGGCATATACACATAAATAAATATCCGTAGTACTTCCAATTAAGAAGTTCCATGACTAAAACTACTTTCCGTAGAAATAATTTTGCCTTTACGACGAATAAACAGAAAAGAGTTGGAAAAAGTACATTTTTATTTATGTAAAAAAAGTATAAATCTTAAGACGAGGTTGAATTGTGTATTTTATTTTCCGATTAAAATTACACCTTATCTTAATTAATACGTTTAATAAAAGTTTGTATTAAAGCTAACATAAATTTTGATATGATTTTTCTCGATAATACATGCAATAGAAGTTTATACCAAACACCTAAAGTATTATAAACGTAATTAAAAAATAATAATAGAAAATATTGATTTTTCACGGAAGTTAAGTTTATGGCGTAGTTGATCCATGACAAAAACGTAAAGAAAATTATATATAAACGATTAAAAAAAAAAAAACAAAACCCTGGTTCCTCTTCATTGATCTTCCAAAACACCTCCTATAAAAGAAGATTACAGAAACTAAAAGAAACAGATAAAAGTTAAAGACAAAGACAGAAACATATCCACCTACATATGCTCCAAAACAGGTATTATTTGAAAGAGTAATGCTATTTCCACACCAATTTCTACCAGAGAGAGAGAAACCAAGAGAAGTTTGACAGAAGAAAAAAATGGTGCAGAAACTGTGAGTAGAAATAGCATTATTCTATTTGAGAATACTACAAAGCTCACAACACAGCTAAGGAAAGAAAGAAGGTACCACACCATGCAGCTTAAAGTTCTATACCTATAAAACCAAACAAAGGCATGATGCATGCATGGATGCATGCATGCATGCGTTCATACAACAAAACAAAACAAAACCCTAAGACCTGCGTGGAGGTTGTTTTCCATTGTGCTGAGGATCTGGTCCTCCTGGTGCAAGTCTGTCTCCAGGTGCAAGTGGAAGATCACCATCTTCATCATCACGTGCACGTTTTGCTAGGTCAATACCTGATTTGTGGAGAAGCCTTTGGATTTGAAGAGCTTTATGGTGGGAGAATGATGGCACGTGGCTTTGGAGAGTGGCACGTGCGTGGAGAGTGATGAAGAATGAAGAGAAGATTATTAGGGCAAGCATGGATAGTGGGGTTGCTCTTGTATTTGCCATGGTGGTGTAGATGTTGGAATGGAAGAAGGTGGTATAAAGTGAAGAGGATTTTATAAGCTTCAGATGGCTAATGGAATGATCGAGAAGTTGGGGTAGTTTCCAAGGTTACTATGAGTTTACTATTTATATATATGTGGTTAGGTTAGCAAACCCATCACTACACAACTGAGTGTAACACTAGCTTTAATTATTTCAAAAGTTACTATAACTATTTACTATGCTTAACCAACTTATCCAGAAGTACTTTTAAGAGATTAAAAGTAAAAATTCATTTGTAAAATTACTTATATGCTCTTTTGTTTTTATCTTGTACATATATTGAGATAGTTTTAATTTAGGAAGAAGTTCATTTTCTTTTTCTTTATATTTTTTTTCTTAGAACATCTTCTAAGAAGCTCGTGCATCTAACCTTGGTTGTTTTATGATTAAGTGATTTACTGTTTCCACTACGAATATGTGGGTTTGTTATTGTTAAAAAATATTATTTCCTATTGTGTGTTTCCTAATACTGGTGTTAGAGCTTGATTCATTTTAGTAACTGACTTGCAACAAGTATAATATAGAGTGGTTATTGTATCAAAAGTCTTATTCACTCAACCAAGCTTGTTCCATTATAGTAAATGAAGGTAAGGGTCATTAGTAAGATACTCGTGCTTAATCACTGGATGTAATAATATGGAAGAAACTTGCACTTGAAAAAGAAAATTGTTAGGAATCTAAGTGTTAATTTGAGTCTCACATTAAATAAAAATGAAAAGGTCAAGTAATATACAAAGAAAAATAAAAGGAAACATATTGATAGATCTCAAGAGTAGCATTGAAACTAAACTTCTAATGAAGGTATGAAAGGAGCAATTGCACATCATGCTAAGTAATAAAATATGTTTTATAGAGTGTTTGTAGATGTAAAGTGATTCTTGTATAAAAAGTATTCCGGATAGAGAGGCAAGTGTGTTCCGTTATGATAATGAATGTAAGGGTCACTAGTAATGTATTTGATAAGTATGAAAAATACTTATTATTCATATTTGATTGGACCTCTTAATTGTATTCATTCATGTGTTTTGTGGGAAGTTTTAGGTTGTTTTTAGGTTAGGTATATTTTGTGTTTTATTGGAGATTATTGTATAGGAGAGTGAAGGATTAGAGAAGAAGTAAGGTTGTTCTGTCAGGACCTTCTCGTCCAGCGAGATAGCCCCGGTCGCCCAGCAAGTAAGTCATCTCGCCCAGTGAGAGAGTGATTTTCTGAAGTGGTTATAGTTTTAAAAATTAAACGAAACTGGTGTGCTGGAGTGTGGGAACGCGACATAAAATACGAAAAATGCCATTCTAGGGCAAGGAGAACTCACATCACTTCATTCATTCCATCAAATTCACCCATTCTTTGTTCTCTACATGCCTAGGAGTGACTAAACTCCTCTTTCATTGGGGTTGGATGTAATGAACTTATACTCTCTGTAATTTTCCTATGCAATGTAATCTCTTTCGTTGTTCATATGTTCTATCTCAATTATTAATGTGCATGATGGAAATATTTGTTATTTGGTTGTATCTAATTATTGGGAAATGAATTGGAACTTAACCTTGAATAGAACAACCATGAGATTGAGTTCTAGGAATAGACGTAATCTCTAGGTCATTCAATACATCAAATCTGAATGCAATTCATGTGTTAAAATAGTTAAGGAATTAATGTTTTGGCATATTTGACTTAGAACTTGCTTCTAAGGAATTAGGGGCTAGAATGCTTATGATGAGGATGTTTGAGCAAGATAGAGAAATTGTGTAGGAAATATTGCGTTAGTATGGTTCATGAAATCCAACATTGGTGAAGTCTTTCCTAGATTCTTCTATAACTTTAGTGTTTATTAATTTTGCATGTTATTTTTAAATTAAACCAATATTTTATGTTGACATCATTGCTGAAATTAGTAAATAATTACAATTAGACAAACGAACACAAATCCCTTGGAAAAATGTTACTTGGACTTCCATTTTACTACTTGTAACGAATTGATACACTTATTAAAGAGTTAACATTATTCATGGTTAATCCCTTAAGGGAGAGTATGCAAAAGTGGAAGAAACTTGCGTATGAAGAGAGGAAGATTGTTATAAATCTAAATGTGATTTTAAGTCTTGAAGAAAAATAATAAAGTTGAACAAGGTAAGAAAAAAAAACTCACAAATCTATTAGCACTAAAGCTAAAAATAAAGAAGATTTAAATAATTGAACGTCATGAGAAGGTTTGGATATTAAGAAATGATACATATTTTGTTGAATGCTTGTGGATGGAAACATTAAAGTCATCTAACAAAGTTAAATTTAATTGTGTGCTCATACTTTGATTACTTATATCCAAAACATTTTTCTCATTTATATATCACTTAATAAACTTACTTTTACACAAAGTAAAAAAATCAACTCACTTAAATTATAACATTATCAGGTAAGAAATATGTATTGATAAAAGAAAATGTAACTTTAAATATATGATTTTTTTTTCATTTATTTGTACCTTCACTTATCTTTTAATAGTGAACTTTACAAATATTCCATTCATCTAAGATATTAATTTATTTTTAAGAACATAAGTCAAAGGGTTGATTAATTTGAACAACTACCCACCAATGATTATTCTTTCTTATTTCCATACTAGAAAGCCTCTCCTAACATTTGGGCTTCTTGCTCACTCTTAAAGACTATTTACTTTCCATTAATTAGGATATATAACGTAGACAAATGATAATGTCAATATCAGTAAAGAAAGAAATCTTGTAGCAATAATTTGCATTAAATCCTATTATTTTCTATAGTATTTTTTTTTTAATGGGCAAAAAGAATATATTTAATATGGAAATATTTGGAATGCTCTAACCCATACAACCATATATACAATAGTGTATAAAGTAGAGAAGAAATTAATTGAATATGATTGTGTCTATAGTATCCTTTATTTTTGAGTTATTATTCAGGAATATTTATTGCAATGATACTCCTCTAAATCAATCGTATCAACTCAAAATTTAATAAAATAAACTTGGAAGAAAATTGAGTCGAATCCCTTTTCAAATTTAAATTTAAAAATTGAAATAAATTCCAAATTGTGAAAATTTTGTATATATCTTGAAGTCAAAAGCGGGGTTTCACATCAACAAGTGGGCGACGCACAACTTAGAAGCTCTTTATTGATTTCACTTCTTTAAGATTATTACTATTGCAGACGTGAAAACCATTATAGAATATAAAGGTTTAGAAGTCAAAAAAGAGTTCAAAACCTTAACCATAAAAAAAGAGAGAAATAATAAATATCCCATACTACGTAGCCGAATAGCTAAATAATGGAATTTATTTTCTTTCCTCTCAACATAGGTTTCAATTATACATTTTTCGATTGCCATGAGATATTAGTATTACAAGATTTTACAACTTTATATCTTGATTTTATTATTAGAGGACGTTTAGATAGGTTAAAAGAAGAAAATGTATATAAATATATTTGATTTTTCAAATAGATATAATATCAACGAGTTTACGAATATTGTATACAAATATATTTAATCTTTTAAAGGAACACAATAAACAAATAATTTTATAAAAAAGAGTAAAAGAGGGTAGTAGTAGTAGTAGTAGGAGTGAACTTAGGTAAGCCCCTTGAAGGATTTGGATTAAAAATTGGTGAAGGTATGGACCATCCTGTGTGATAGGAGAAGGTGTTTATTTTGATATACGAAGCCCTAATAGCTTTTGAAAGGTCCTTTAATAGGTCACAAATTATTTGACTGCCGTTGCTATTGAGCAGCTGGTAAACTTTACATTAGAAAGCGATGTGCCTTCTCTTGTTCTCCATAAATTTTTCACAATATTATATCTTGCAAAAAAGTTTTACCCATAATAGACCATAGATATGGTGCTCTTTGGCCTCCTATCCCCTCCAACACATAAGGGTCACAATCTCATCATAAGAAATCAATAATAATTGTTATTAGGGTAAAGTTTTTTCTTTTCTTTTCTTTTATAATGCATGCAAGTGGTGCAGCCTATGAGAACACCATGTTGGAGGGTTTTGTTCTATAAAAACTTGGCTTAAATCTCACATTGGATGCAGTTCAAGAATCTTATTGATGTACGACTTATAAGTATTTTGTAAGTTTTTTGAGTTTAGAGACATATTCTAACCGTAATAAGTTATTAATATTATATATATCAGAAATTTTCATGTTTTTCAGATTCTTGGTGCACTTCTTTTTATGGAAGAATGTTAAATATCTATTAGCCACTTCATTTAAATACACAATAAAAGTTTGACACTCAACACCATGAGTTAGGGTTGGGGGAAGAAACACCATTTTTGTGTTTTTTTTTAATTGCTGAAATGGGTAAATTTCAAAAGAAAATTATTAAAGTAGGTAAGTCGTGCCAAGATGACACAACTTCACTATAAAGAAGTTGTGTTAAGATGATATGATTTTAGTTCAAAACATTTTTAAGGTTGAAGTTGTGCCAAGTTTACATGACTTTAATTCAGAGTATTTTTAAAGTTAAAGTCGTGTCAAATTGACACGACTTCAGTTTAGAATAACTATTTTTAACTGAAGTTGTGCTAATTTGACATGACTTTTACCAAAATTGAACAAAGTTGTGCCAACTAGCACGAGTTCAGTTTAAAATGCCCAAAATTGTGTTAACTTGGCACAATTTCAACTTTAAAAATATTTTAAACTAAAGTCGTATCACTTTGACATGATTTACCTACTTTCATATTTTCTTTTTGAAATATGTCTCATTTTGATAATTTTGAAAAAGAAAGATTATACCATTTATGTGCTTTGTGCAAAAGTGAATGTATTTGTAATTATAAAATACAAAGTGTGTAATTTGTTTTTCCTTTTAATTTTTTTTCCCTTTATCTTTCTAAACATTTTTCTTAGTTAAAATTAAGTGATTTATGGTTTGACTTTGAAATCTATTTATACATTTTAAATTTATCTTATTCTTAATTGATATAGAATTTTTAACATATCTCATTACATTAAAGTATATGCATATTAAACATAAGACTAGACATTAATAATAATTCTATAGTGATAATACAACAGATCTAATAATAAACAACTGATCTCATTAAGATATATTTGAAATGGTTCTGATATTTATTTTTAAAGAAAAATCAACTTTATAAAATCAAATTTATAAAATAATTTTATAATTCAAAATTCAAGTAACAATTTTTTATTTAAATAAATAATTAGAAAGGTTAAATATATATTTAAATGGTCGCATTCTTGACATTTTAAACCATATAAGATTTATCCACATGCAGCAATTAAAGTTCATTTTGCATTCTATTTTTCTATTTTTCTCTCATTTCCATCAATTTTGTTGTTTTTTCTTTCGATGATCCCACACTTGTTGGTAAGTTTAATCTCATTCATTTTCTCTATGTCAATTTTTGTGTCTGACACTTGATTTTGGTTGTGTGCAGCTTGTTCCCATCACTCTTAGTCATTGTCAACATCTTAACTAGTTGAACGGTGTCGTTTTCACTGTTGCAACTGGTACGAGTGCAACTTTATGTCATTTTCTAGGCAAATAATCTTTTTTTTTTTTTTATTTTTTTCCTTTTTCTCTATTTTAATTCTATCAATGAACTTCATATATACGTTATGGATATAATCGGTTTATAAAAGTATCTTTTTGAATTAGTTAAGATTTTTTTTAAGAAAAAATAGGTTAATAAAGAATGTAAAAGGTTTTTCTTTCCTCTTTTTGTTAAATTTACATCAATTATAAAAGTGATTTAAAAATATCGAAAAGAATGTATTTTATATTTTTTTTTATCAGGAAAGAATAATAACTATAATAATGGGAGCATTTAGAGTGCTCGAATAAGTACTAAAGAAATGTACCAAAAAAAAATACTAACAAATAATCCAAAACAACAAAAGAAAATTAATGTAACAATGTCATTATGAAATCAATATTCCCATGTCATTACAAAATATTGATAAAATTCATTCAAACCACTTAAGGCACTTGAAGATGTAGATTTTTGTATTGGGTCTAGATTTGCACAATGTTGGCTTCTTGGCTTCTTATGTTGTTTATCTGAGGTATATGCATATTTCTCCTCATCCCAAACTTTTTGATGGCCAACATTTGCTTTTCTTCCAATACACTACAAGTTATCCTCAACATATTATGCTATGTAGCCTTCCTTTTCATTTGTAGATCCTTGTCCTCCTTGTACTTGTTCTCATTTCATAGTAATTTCTCTTTTCCATAATACTTTTCCTGCACAAAAGTTGGATGCACACAAATGTTTCTAGTGTTTTTTTCTTTCCTCCTACTATAGGTTAGACTATTTTGCCCTTCTCCTCATACTTCTTATACATCGTGTTGATTATATCCCATTGTCCATGTCAAATAACCTATCATTTTCACTGATTTTTAGGTCTATCACACTTATGTTCATCTAACTATGACTAAATTTTCTTTTCACTAGTACAAAAATAGAATTTGTCGTCACCTAAAATACTATGTTTATAAGAAAAAGGAAGTCTACAATGATAGTGACATTTTTGAAAATATTTGTACAATTATAGACAGATATTCAAGGATAATCGAACCAATATCTTGATCACATGAGTATAGACTTCGGTTCTTTAAAGAACCAAAGCCAATAATGACTCAATTAAAATCCTTTCATACACATCTGATACCATCATATTAACATAGGAAAACAAATTAAAACTTTACATTCACAATACCTAACAATTTCATTCAAATAAAAATACGTGCAAAAGTATTTATGAATTAACCTCAATGGGTATTATTATAAAACTTAAATCAGACAAAATTTTCAAAAACTCAACTTAAACAATTTCTAAAATATTTTACGAAAGCTTATCCAAATAAAATCCCAAAGTTTTTGCGTGGATCATCTCTCCTCGTCTAGGCGTCACCAATAACACATGTAACATTCACTGCTCTCATATAACACACACGTTATATGATCATCACACAAACACAAACAAGAGAAATGGTGAGCTACCATCAATCACAAATAACATCAATTAACCAAACAAGTTCTCACCCAATCCAAATAATATCATCAAGGTACAAAATATAACATCACAAATCCTTATATAACCATTGTCTCACAATGTCATACAATTACACTGAGTATTCAACACAATCCGCACAAAGATGTTACCGCCACAAATGACACAATTATCGGTAAACTCAGTATCACGAACCGATTCGTAATTTGCGTACGCAACTTACCAAAGATGTCACTTCTCATTACTCTTGTAGCGACCTCCAACGAAGTATACAACTTCCCATTACTCAAATCAAAAGCCCTAACGAGATATGCAATCTCCCATTACTTTTAACGGTGATACCCGACGAAGTACATAACTTCACATTACTCATATCAAGAGTTCCAACGAAGTGCACAACTTCTCATTACTCATATTTGGAGCTCTAGCGAAGTGCACCACCAGTAATTATGTAGAGATATCTTTCATTACATTCATATCAAAGTATACACTGTCTTATCATGATCATACATCAATCAACAATCACATAATTATCCGCATCCATGATCAATAAACACACATGCACATCAAGGCCTCATCATCATATGTATCACAACACATTGACATCATACAATCCTGATCATTATATTAAACATACATTACTCATCATGTCCAAACATCCAGTATACTACAAATAGAACCTATCACAATTTATCACAACAAAAGTACCAAACACAATATAACTAGAAAAACAACAATCATGCTTGACATATATCTCTAACTACTATCATACAAACGAAGATCATACCGTTCAAAGTGAAAAACAACATGTTATGGATCAGCTGCCAAAATTTCAGCTCAATCAAATGGTTAACGAACTAAAAAACTCAATTTTACTAAAACTACGCAAACTATAAAAAAGTCAATGGCGTCTGGTGCCCTGAACTTGGCGCCCATCGCCTAGAAACCTGAGACTCAGTGCCCAATGGAAGGAAACTAGCGCCCGATGCCCCAAAACTTGAGACCTAGGGCCTGGTGGAAGGAAGTCAGCGCCCGACACCCCATCCAGTGTTAGAAATCAGAAAAACAACGTGCAAGTACACCAAAATCCAATTTCAACAACATCCAACTTGCGATTTACGCAAAAAAATTACTGCCCACTATTAATCCACACTTAATAACCCATGAAACCTTTTGACTTACCTTTCCAACCTTTTATTTTGAGCACCAAAACAATTAACCAATACATAAAAAATGATCAGGCACCTGCACTTACCAATTCATACCCTAAGCATAAATTATCTCAAACCCAAAGCAACCATTTCAATGCAACACGATCTACACCCACCAGTTTAACCCAAAATAATTGTAACATCACCATTTAAAGACTACCCACCAAATAAAATTTTGCACTTGAAAGTTCTTCCCCGAAAACAATATACAAAACTTATCATGAACATAACACCACAAACCCTTAATTTTGAAATTGCACTACCATTGATTCCAGAATTGCCTTCCCAAACCAAAACACTTTCAACCCGTGAATAGATTAGAACAACACAAAAACAACCAAAAGGGTTTAGCTCCCCTAACAATTCCATGTTCAACACTCACAAACTCAATGCAATTACACCAAAAAAAGAGTTTGAGGAGAACAATGCTTAGCACCCTTTACACAAAACATACAACCTTCTTCTACCCCAAGGATAAGCACATTCTTATTTCATGTCCAAGACAAAAATCACATAAACAAGAAAAATACATATATACATGGTGTAGCTCCCCTTACCTAGAACTCCTACGCTCTGAAAATTCTCGACGACCCCTTCTTGCTCTACCCTTCTTCCTACGGAGCTTCTTTATGCTTAGAAAAATTCCCAAACACGTGCCTTTCTCACCCTCACCTTTTCCAATCGTCTAATTTTTTACACCCATTAAAAAAATAAGTTTATGCCCACTTATTCTATTTTTAATTTCCATCTAATAATAAAATAAAATAATTAATTAAACCCTTTATATGTCTAATTAAACCCAACTAAATACCTTTTATGTCCGGATTCATTAAACCTACCTTCAGCTCTTCACCTACCCAAAAATGTCACTAAGGCTAACAATAATAAAATATTATAGTTTTTCCCTAACTAAAGTTCAAGCTCATCACCTCTAAGATTCAAACCAACATTCTGAACCATATGAACTATCACATCTTTCTTGTTAAACATACACAAAATAAACATCACAAACATGTGCAAGACGCATATAAAGCATTAATTAAAATCAATTAAATAAAAAATACCAATTGCATACACTAGGAATTAAACACATGACTTCCAATCTGTAATGTAAGACCCGTGAAATTTAATTAATTAAATAAATAATTAATTAATAAATGCGGGTAGTGGGAGCCTTTATGGCATTAAATGTTGATTGTTATGACATGGAAAAGTACTAGCTCAAATGGTTGAGAGTACTTGATTGTGTGGAGAGGACTTGGGTTCAAGCACATTCTTTCATCCTTTGTCCATTAACTTAATGACTTGTCAACCTGCTTATTATCAATAACATGTTTAGAAATGTATGGTCCATTCCTAATTGCATCCCATATACCTTGGTCAATTTATTCGATGAAAATTTTCATGTGAATTTTGCAAAATTGGTAGTTAACATCACTAAACATAGGTGGCATACGTATAGAAGTAGCTTCAGCAAAAGGAAGTTTGTTTTCAACCATTTCAAAACAGTTTTAAGGTTGAATTGACTTTTTGAAAACTTTGATTACTTTTAATTTCTTAAAACACCTTTTGATTGAACCAGACCAACCACGAAATCATAATGCAATTATTGCTTAACCGTACACTTTCAATCGATTAAAAACATGTATAACAATTTGATTTTATTAAACAAATAACAAAGTAGTATATTTCAACATATCAAAATATCAAAACAATCGATTAAGATACTGGAAAATTTTGCAACAATACGAATTTGAAGATTAACTCATAAATAGTTTATGAAACTTATCAAGATTAATTCCAATCAGCAATACAAATAGAAACACAGACACAGGTTATGTCAAATCAATCAAGAATTGTTAAAAGACTATTGAAATCAAATTTCTTAAAACTTTATATTAAAAGCCAAGAAAGGAGAGAGAGAGAGAGAGAGAGAGAGAGAGAGAGAGAGAAAGAGAGAGAGACAAACACAAGCACACATATTTTCAAACTGGTTCACTCAAAATTGAGGTACATCCAGTTTGTCAAGGAAACTCGAGCCTGAATTGCACTATTTCAAAAGGTTTACACAATCCACAAGATTACACTTTCAAAATATGCAAAAACAAACACCAAGACTCTTGAATCGCACAAGAGTCTCAATAAGCACTGCAAGATCTCACTTGCAGACCTGGAAAACCACCAGGCAACACCTAGAAACTTGAGAAAGATCAAACCTAAATGAAGGCTCTCCCTAGTTGTTGGTCTTTTGGCAAGCGTACCAAAAGTCAACTATAGTATAATGATTTGAAGTAGGAGTGTCGAACCCACGAGGAACGGATTCAGTTAAAATAAATAATTATCTCGATCAGCTTATATATAGAAATTTTAATTTGATAGGTCATTGGTAGTTAAACTAATTTGCATAAACAGAATACAGTAAAAGCAGAAAATTAGATAAAAGATCGATAAGAAAAACTGGGATTGAATTTCATCTATCTCCTTTGTTTGTAATCTAGATGAATATAGTACATAACATCTGAGAATACCAATATTGATGCACACTCAAAAATCATTTATATTGATCCCTCGTGTATAAAATTCATAAGATTAGTTCCTTGAATATTGATTCCTCACATATTCAACAAATTATCCAGCATTATGGGCGAGTGTTAAAAGCAGTTGATATATTGAGATCTATTCCTAGCATCACAGTATATCAAGTATCATTGTTCAAATCAGATTTTCAGAAATACTTTCCAGTCAAATCTAAAAATCAAAATCAGGACATCTATTGATCAGATAGAATCAAGCATTAAAAGCAGGACAATAATACCAATATTGAGTAAAACAGAAATGTTATATATAAATATCACTAGATTACATCCAAGTTCGAGTAGATTACATTCAATCCCAAGGAGGAAGATTAACCACTCATGGTAGCTATCAAATCCTAAGAACTAAAGAAGAAGAAGAAGAAAATATGAACTGTGTTTGCTCACGGTTGCAGCTCTACAGCAGGTGTGTAGTTCTTCTCCAAATTCCCCAGCTGCCTCACTCTTCTGATTCAAGGAGTATATATACTCCAGAAAGGTCTCGCTCAAGCTACCTGAGTCTCGCTTGAGCGAGACAGAATACTTCAAGCTAAGGAAAGCCTCTCGCTTGGGTGAGAAGTGCTGAAGCAAAGATCTCGCTTAGGCGAGCCAGAGTACTTTAAGCTGAAGAAAGGGTCTCGCTTAGGCGAGATTGACAGCATCAAATCTCGCTTGGGTGAGAATGGCGGCAAGAGATGATCTCCACTACACAAGCTCTCGCTTAGGCGAGGTCCTTCGTCCCTTAGGCGAGAATGGCGGTAGTAGCTTTAGCTTGAGCGAGCTTGTTTTAGTTTGAGCGACCTTGGCAGCATTTCTTCCCTATTTTCTCTGTTTCTTGCTTTCTCCTTTGCTCCTCTTAAGTTTTTTCCTCTCTCTACTCTATTTTACTTGAAATTTACACAAAACAGGGATCAAGTGACTTCTTTTCAACAAAAACTTGGAAGCATGTGATTGAAGCTCATTCTTTTCTAGATTTAGGGAGAATCAATCATGATATAAACACAAATTACAAACAGAAGTGCCAACATTTCATATGAAAATTACTCATTTTTGGCACTTATCACTAGCCAACCAAACATCTTTCTCTAAGTTCTTAAACCAAGCAAAAATGCTCCAAGAAGATCAAAGATCATTCACTGATAGTTGCACTTCTGTATGATTCAAAGAGATGGAGAATTTTCCCAGAGTTTAGAATGATTTCGTGCTTAAAATAGCAAGTGTTACAACTCTCTCTGAAAAACTAGAACTTATAGCCTATTTATTAGCATATTCAACAAGTTTATTTTTTCATTCAATCTGTTGATTTCATTTAAGTTAAGTGAAATCAGGTGATTAAAATTTAATTCAATTGATTGAATATGTAACTTATAGAACTATGGCAGCAAATCATTCAACTTGTTAAAAACTCATTTAACAGATTAAAAGACACTAATTAGACCTTAGGAATCTCTACAATGCCAAATTGTCTAAATTGAGAGCACAAATCTTCAAGCTTTGTGTTCTTCATGTGAAACCCTGATTACCCACTCCAAGCTTGATCAACACACAAATCTTCAAGTCTTCACATCTTCATCAATTTATCATAGCTTCATCATGTTCCAATGAAATGTCTTCATATATCTTCATCAAATCTTCAAGCATCAAATTATTTATGCTAACATCTTTTTGATAGCTTCCTTTATATGTTTTCCCTTAAGCATTGTTAAGAATGTGATTAGTGATAATTATACTAGCCATGCTTGCTATCAATAAAGTAGCAACACTTATCATTGGAAGATTTGGGAGATTGAGTGTAATGAAACTCTGTTAGTTTGCTTCGTGAGAGTTCTTAGTGTTGTGATTGCATAAATTCTTCATTGAGTTTGCAGCCAAACACCAATTTCTACACTTATCTCATCTGAGCATAATTGTCGTGTGAAGCACTCCCTCTCCTTTCTCAATATGTGAGCGACAACTTAAGAAAGTGAATCAAGTTGTGTTTCCATCTTGTTTTCCTTTTCTGTGAAGTGTGTCACGTATGTGGTCTTGGATCTTGTGTTCAATTCGAGGAGTGGTTCTAGTTGATTCTAATTACATCTTTCATTCGTGTTGCAATTCATAAGTATTGGTTCGTGGTTGTAGCATGGAGTTGTCAACCACATAAGTTTTCTAAATTTGTGTTCTATATTTTTGTATGTTGTATGTTGCTCTTATGTTCATATTTCCATTCTTCTCTATTTTGCACCGAACATTAATTTGCATAAATTGTTTTATAAGTTCCCAATGCTTTGAATATGAATTTGCATTCATATCAAAAAAGGGGTAAAGAAATTTGATAAGCAACAAGGCCCATTTTTCTAAGAATTTGATACGGACCGATAAGTTGGGGAGTGAGTTTCTTCGATTTCATCACTCTATCAATTCTAGTTGTTGGTGTGACTTTCAAGAATACATGACTACCTTCTCAAAATTCAAGAGGTCATCTTTTCTTGTCAGCATACCTTTTTTATCTGCTATGAGTTGTTCTCAATTTTTCCCTCATCATTTTGATTTTCTTTGAATCATGTTTGAACCTAAGACTAAATTTTCTCCAGTCTCAAACCAACATAAATGTGTCCTAGAATTTCTCACATATAATGCCTCATAGGGTGTCATACCTACGCTAGAATGGAAATTGTTGTAATAGGTGAAATCAATCAAACATATGCATCGATCCCATTTATTAAAATCTTCTAGACCGCAAACTCTCAACAAATCTTCCAAAGATTGGATGGTTCTTTTTGATTTCCTATTCGTTTGGGGACAATAAGCTGAACTAAGATGGAGTTTAGTTCCTAAGGCCTAATGTAAACTTCCCCATAATTTAGAAGTAAATATAGGGTCCATGTACAATAATTATTAGAACTCCATGCAACCTCACAATTTCTCTTATGTATAATTCAATAATTTATACAATGAATACCTAATGTAATCGGAAAGAAGTTAGCAGATTTTGCTAACTTATCCACGATAATGCATATGAAATCAAATTTTTGAATAGTTCGTAGCAAACCAACTACAAAATTAGGGGTGATAATGCAGATCGGCCTAACTCGTTTAGATTCGTCCCGCATTTGACCTGCAAAATGTAAATTATGCTGGTCCGTAAAATATGGGTCAGGTTAGCCCGTCCCGCTTTACAAATGCAGATTCAATCTTTTATTCCATTCTGCATATGTGTTGGCTCGTATGTCCGTGGCAGACTTGCTTTGGTTTGTATGAATTCATTGCTTATTATGTTTGAAAGTGACAATTATGATCCTTTTAAGGGTTAATTGAATGCTTTTATCTCTTAAGGTTGTTTTATTCAATCTTCAAACTACCGTAAATTAATTTATAAACTTTCTTAATTGCATGCACTTTAACCATTTTTCCTAATTTAAACCGGTCTTTTACGGTATATGTCATTAACCTTATCAAACTTGCCATATAGAATAGTAAATGTTGGTAACAATACAGAGGCAACCTCATATACTAAGGCAACAACATTTTTTTTAGAGAAAATAAAAAATCAACGATCAGGACTTTACTAGTTCAACCGCATATTACTAATTAAATTTGCAATCTAATTTTATGCAGCAAAAGCATATATTATAAGTACTAAGTAAATAATTAAAAAAAACATTTAAAATTATATATTTTACATAATAGATTTTAAAATTGTAGTATATATATATATATATATAATATTATTTAAGGATAGTAAATGATAATTTATTAGATGAGGTTAGAAACATTCCGCACGATAAAATAGTACGGTACAAGAAATAGATGAAATTATGGACCATCAAAGTGGGTAAAAGATGGGTTTGGATGGGATTGGGTCGAAAATTTTTTACAAATTTTATAACGGATTAATTTTTTAGCAAGTCCACCAACAATCTGACTCATCCGGATTGGTCACTAACCTGCAGATAAAAAGATCACACAAGTATTTTTTATTATATTAAATTTTTCATTTTGGTCAGATTGGATTGTTTGTAATTTGTTGTTAGACATTAATTTGTATTTTTGTGATTTTGGTTTGTATTTGAAGTTTACCATCATTTTGGATTGTAATTAAATTGTATTGAAGTTTATTTAAATTTTAATCAAAATTATAAAAAAAAATTTGTAACCGAAAAAAAAGAAATTGTATTTTTTTTTTAATTAAGTGGGTTAGTGAATCAATCAATTTAATTCACTAACCGTAGTGGGTCGAGTCGAAATCAAACTTTTTTTAGCTTGCTAATAAATAAATTGAATTAAATTGGTTCATCAAGTGATCAATCAAACTGGATGACTGACAATTCCATCAGGACACTCCCACACAATAAGATAGCATGAAGTAAAAAATAAACAAAATGTATAGATAAAAAAATGTATAATTACTCGTATAGTATCCAATTTAGGACTAATGTGTCAAATAGGTACCCAATTTAAAAAAAATGTCAATTAAAAAATTGGTAACTGTGTGTGCTCATTCTTACCTCAGTAATTGTAGACAAATATACACTTCTTTGTCTCTTTCTCCTTTTCTTTCTCTGTTTTTTTCTCTTTATTTCTTTTTTTTCTCCTTTAACTTGCTGTTGGAACCCTTCATTATTTATAAGCAGCTTTCTTTCTCTCTCTCTCTCTCTCTCTATATATATATATATATATATATATATATATATATATATATATTTATTTAATTCTTTTAGATTTGACTTATCTAAATCTTACATTTTCTATAGAAGATTTTTGAAAACATTCGATGTGTAAGTGACATACTATACTTTAATTTTATCCTTCTTCATTCTTCACGACTAAATCAAACAACAGAAGTTATCATATTAAAATTCACGTTCACAAATATTCAAAGCTGGAAACATCACATAAGTTTTTTTTTTCAAGTTTTTTTTTTCTTTTCTTTCTTTACACTATCACGATACATTAACTCCGTCTAATATATTTCTATAAAACGTTATGGGTATAGTTTTTAATATAAAATTTATATATACTATATTTATAAGTTTTAATTATATATATATATATATATATATATATATAATATTATACTAACTACAAATTTTATAAATATTGTAATTATTTTATTATTTGAACTATATTTATATTATTTTTGTAAACCCTTTTTCCTTTCAACTTTATAGGTGTTTGGGTCTAGTCTGTCGTGGGCCTAAGGCCAGCCCAGTAAAGGGACCCAATACTCCTTTACAGCCCCTAACCCCATGCATTCTATCTCATTTGCAGAAATCAGATTCTCCCTCCCCTTTTCTTTCCTCCAGTAAGAGCTCTGATAGGGCACAAAGATTCACTTCTCTCCAAGCTAGCTGAGAGTATTATACCTCCAAGTAAGTCGAACTTTGAAGCTCTTGGTCCTTTCTTCACGTTTTTACCGTTTGGGTATATTGTTCTGGTTAGGGTTTAACCTTTTGCGTTCGTTTTGTCCTATTGTTCACATTTCCAGCTCACTGTTTGAATTCTTAGAGTTGTGGTACCCCTTGGTTTCGTACCTGGTGGCGTTTGCTAGCATCTAAGAAGGTAAGATAAGCTAGGTTTCACGTTATTTCTATTTTATGCGATTAATGTTTTGTGAAATATGAGAAAAGATTGGGGAAAGCGTTAGTTTTTGGTATATTTTTGAGTTAGGGGTTTAAATATTCATGAAACTGTGATATTTGACGTTATTTCTCGTATTCTAGATGTGTCGCGCAGTCGCTGGGTGAGTGACTTGGTCGCTGGGGGATTGTGTATTTTTTTGATATGCACAATTTTAGTAAAATTGACTTTCCCGACTCATTAACCGTTGGATTGAGCTCAAATTTGGACATTTGGTTCATAACATGCTATTTTGTGGTTTGATCGGTTGGATCGTCGATTAGATATTTGTGGCTTGAGAAATGTGTCACGCATTACTGCAGTGATTTTGGTTTTGTGATAATAAATTTTCTTAGGAATTTTGGTGTAAGAATTATGGTTTCGTGTTGTGCTTGATTGTATGGAATTGAAGGTACTTAAATGTTGGCACTCATTTATTTGGGATGAATACTATTTTGTGATATATGTATGTCTTGGTATGCATTTATAAAAGTATGAGATTAAATGAAATCTTGTTATGTTGAGTATGAAATGGAAAACATGACTTGTTTGATTGGTGGTGGATTGGCATGAGACTTGAATGATTGAGATGGCATGTGGAAATTGTTGGTAAAATAGCTTCAAGGGAAACTCTTGGTGATGGTGGTTAGTGTATACCTTGATATAGGAGATGTCTAGATAAAGGAAGGTATCCTGAACTCTAAAAATTATTCACGCTCACATAGAGTAGAATAATTTATGTGGTAAGAGTGGTAGGAGGTCCTAGTCTTGGGACATATTGGGCCCAAGATATTAGAGGATTAACCATGTGTGTGGTTGGGTGATAACCCCTTGCGTCTAGACTCTATAGAGTTTAGAAGCCAGCACAGGCGCATACTTCCTTTAGAATTCTATATCAAGAGTATGATCTGGATATTGAGTCATAAAGTCTTGAAATTGTTTACTTTCACATGATTTGGGTGTCTACTGCTTTGTTTGTACATAATATGATCTGACTATTTATTTGCTCTATAACATGATTAAAACAATTTTTGCTCTAACTTACCCTTTCTTTGGTGTATGTTTCTTTGCTTGGTTTCTCCTTTTTGCAATAATCACCAACTTATTGGTGTGAGTAGATGTGGAAACCCCTGGAAGTACTCAGGGTGGTGGAGATGTTGCTGTATAGAGTGGTCCCCATGATTTGGGTTGTGGCTCACAGTTAAGCCCTTTCGAAAAACTCTTAGTTTGTTTTAAATTCCTTGCTCCCTGAGCAATCCTTTTGCAAAATAATAGTACTCTTGTGTTATGTTTTATGGCATCGTGGTGTGCCTAAACTTTCATTCCAAGTATATTATGGATAACTGTAATAGTTAGTACATGTATGTTTCATGTCATGTGCTCTTTTATATTATAATTATGTAATGCTTAATTTTAGTAGATTACTCTATTAGAAATGGAATGTCACAATTTTCTTATAATATTATTATTACAATTATTTTAATTGTAACCAATTAATTTTTTTAAATATAATTTATCAAGATATAAAGGTGGTTATTATTTTCTAGTACTAAACATAGTTATTTTTATTATCTTTAGTAAAAGGAACATTTTAATAATTGATTGATTGATTTCTTTTTAATCATATATATATATATATATATATATATATATATATTTCATTTTTGTGAAACAACAAAATTATTTATGTATTAATAATATAACTGTAATATTATATATATATATATATATATATATATATATATATATATATATATATATATATATATATATATTTTTTTTATAAATAAAATATGTT
>Ga0214544_1002490_pt1 | contig 38747 bp, 31 predicted proteins | sample CNSS3metaG_FD_160074 | JGI IMG/M metagenome (GOLD analysis project Ga0214544, IMG submission 160074) | Root nodule microbial communities from cowpea collected in UCLA plant growth center, Los Angeles, California, USA - CNSS3 | ecosystem: Host-associated > Plants > Roots > Nodule | place: USA...
GTGCCTCTCATCAAGACTGATACAATTAAATGTTTTATTTTCCAAAATATTCTCGAACTCTGGTTCTACGATCATAATATTTTTTCCCCGTTTGTCATAATGGTGATATGTGATCTGCAGAGGTGTATCATATATATTTCAATGGTGAACAATTTTACATAACAGTTTTATATTTATGTAAGAAAAATATCAACGCCGGCCATTATGGATGAAGAAAAGTTCAGTCTCATTTTGAACTCTTCAATTTCAGAGTTAGCTTGCTTCAAATTCAGTTAGCCTTCTACATATCCATGAGACTAAAAAATCTGCATGAGACTGAATCTATGCATTCATAAGGTATTTTAAAGACAACTTTAATTAATCTCACTTTTGTGGTGTGAAGGACTAAAGCAATGATTTAGAAATAAGTCTAATAATATCAAAAGCATACCAGTTTCCCATAATTTTTCTTTCATTTTGATTTGGTTTTTGATTGATGGAGGAAGTGCAGAAACCAGAGAAGAATCAACTAATAAGTCAAAATCATGTTTTAGGAGAGTAAGGAAGTTTCTTTAATTGGTATGTAAACTCTGAATATTCATTTTACATAACTTGCTTGCTTTTGCAAGGTATTTTGAATAACATTGGGAAGAAGCTTTTCCATTTAGTAATCGACCAAGAGTGTCATACCTTATCAATAAATGTGATGAAATATATATAAAGTGATAATTTTCTAGAATAACAATGAAAGCTATATTGTTTCTACAAGATATAAACCTCAAGAAAGTCTTCAACAATCTAGTAGAGCCCATAGGTTAAAATTGGAATATGTAGAAGAAGATGAAAGGTACAAAATAACAGTAAAACATCGTTTATATTTCTCCTCAATAGAAACTAAAGAAAAAAGAAGCATGCAAGAAAGAAAAATGCATCTCATGACATCAAGTAGCACCAAATAGCATCAAGTAAAGAAACATGCTTTTATATGGAAATTTGGATTTTATAAATGTGTTGTATATGTGTATGCATTTTTATATGTTTTATCTGTTAAGCTCACCCTATCTGCTTGTGTTTGGCGATGATCGTGTATGCGGTACACGTGAGCAGATGATGTTGTTATAGGTGGTTCTGGTGAGGCTTAGCTTCGGAGGGGGGATAGCTTGGGAGATTATTATTTTATGGATTTGAGATAATTTGTAAACTCTTATGAGAGGCTTTTATATTATTTCCAGTTTTACTATGGATTTTAGATTTAATTGGAAGTAATAAAAGTTTTAAATTTCCCACGCTTTTGGGAAATGATGTTTATTAAATACAACATAATTATTATTTTCTTTATTTTATTATTTAAATCCGTAATATCCGGTCAGGATGTTACAATTTGTGTCTTATTTAATGGATTATTATTTTAATAATAATATGCTTGATCATGATGAGTGATACTATAATCCAAGATTTATAGAAATTATCATGAAACATGAATTGGTTGTGCACTTACTTTGTGCAAAATAACCTTTTTTTTGCCAAATTTCATTTTGACATGAAGGTGAAGGGGTAGGGAAACCCTAGGAGAGGCAGCCAAAAGGGTTGGGAAAACAACCCATAATTAATCTTGAATGGCAATTAAACATAATCTTAATGCCATTTTTGTTTCTGGATTAATTAAGCTTATTTAAGTGAATTTAGAGAGAGAGAGAAGAACATAGAGAGGAAGACAGTCTAGGGGAACATCTAGGAATCGTTTTGAGAGCATTAGGACTGCATTTCAGAGAGGATTGAGGTTTGTTTTTGGAAGGTGTCAAGGGAGGCCATTGTTGACCAAGAAGGAACTCTAGAATTCTCAAGTTTAAGCAAGGAATCTAGGTTAGGGGAGTTGGACTCCGTGTATTTAGATTCATATCGTTTTGTTTATGATTGTTTGTAATCTGGATGTTCAAATATGGTTCAATATGTGAAACTGCATATTTCTAGAATTTTTCCAACAACTGCCTGAACTGGTGTAGCGCCTGGCGATGAGGTTTGAACCACCAGGGGAGAGCTACAAAATTAGTGGGGTTTGGAGCGTGCATCACCTGACGATGGGGAAGCTTATGCCAAGTAACAGTTGGAAGATAAAGAGCACTACAATGCGTAACGCCTGGCAGCCTGGGCCTTCCGCTAGCCAATTTGGAACTATGCCTAGCGACTTTGGAGTAGTGCGACACTATAATGCAGAGTCAGGATTTGTGACTTGTTTGCTTTTGCGTGGTTTATAAGTCTTTGGTGATACCTTAAAGATTAACTTGTTGGAGTGTTCCTTGAGTTGTGTCTCGGGATAGGGGAAAAACACGTGGCATTCCTTGAGTTGTGGCTTAGAATGACATCTCTTGAGTTGTGGCTCAGAATTACGGATGAACACGACGAATCCTTGAGGCATGGCTCAGATTGGCGAGTGTTGCCGGTGTGAGTGTGCGAGTTGTTGCTCGTACGGATGGGTCTAGAAGATTGTCCTCCTCGGTAGCCAGCCGACGAGTTTGATAGTCTTTGGACATTACGAACTATGCTCATATTGGAACTCCACCTAGCGTTACAGAGTGTGGTCCGTAGCAGGTTTCTCGCACGTGTTCTACAGGTTGTGGCTTGTAGGTGTGGCAGCAAGTGTATCTTGATGTATTCATCTAAAGACGTAGAACACATGTAACATGGTGGTGGCCATGTGGTATGGATTCAAAGGATATAGTTCCTTTGATATGAGTGTGCTTATATATTTGAATTATATATATGTTTTTATACTGTTAGCTCACCCTATCTGCTTATGTTTGGCGATGATCGTTTATTGCGTTACATGTGAGCAAATGATGTTGCAGGTGGATCTGGTGAGGCAAAGAGTCGGAGCATGGGCTATCTTGGGGATTTTCTATAGAGTTTTATTGCTTTATAGATTTTGAGGAATTGTAATAACTGATGCTATCAGACTTTGATTTTTGTATTCGACTTTTAATATTTTGGCAGATTTTTGAATAAGTGGAGATGAAAGAAATGTTTTAAATTTTCCCGTGTTTTTGGGAAATGAAGTATAATAAATGAGGTTTCCATTGTATTTCTTTATTTTATTATTTAATTAGTATATCCGACCGGGATGTTACACTCTCCTTATCCTTCCTCTCATATTCCTATGAATTTTCATCAACCTCTTTAAAAATTCCTCTTCTTTCTTTTTTTTAATTCACAAAACCCTTTCTTTTTTTCGGTCTTCCTCTTCACTATGTCTTTGGTCAAGGTAAAGATTTCGTTCTTCCTTTGTCAAATTTGGGTATGTTTTTAGGTGTTGTGTGTGGTGCCCTTGTAGTGATTTCTGGATTATGCATCTCCATTGTGGTTGTGGGTTGATTTTTAGGGTTTATGGTTCTCTTTGATTTTTTTCATTTGAATTGTGGCTATGTGTTGTGCGTTTATGTTGTGTTGTGCATTTGGGTTATGGGTTTTCAGAAGAAGTTCATTTTTCGAAAGGGTTTGTGGTGCTGTTTGATTCTTTGTGTTGGAGTTGTTTCCCATTGATTTTTGTATTTATACTTCTGGAAAGTTTTTTGGATTATTATTCTACATTGTGGTTGTGGTTTTTCCTGATGTTTTGATGTTTCGTTTTTTGGGGTTTAGGGTTATATTGTTGTTGTGTTTAAGTTTTAAGTTCCATGGTAGAAGAGTCAAAACGTACTTCTGTCTTTAAACAACATCAAATTAAACACAACCTCCACTCAATCAATGATGAGAATTTCTCCTAAATTTGAATGAAAGTTGTTGGGTCTTGATGTTAGTTTCGTGATTACTGATGTGCGAAAAATGTTATCTTTTTTATATTTTTTAAGGTTGCAATCTACCTAGATTTTGATACTTTTTTAAATTTATTCAGATAAATATAATAATAATAATTATATTATTATTTTATAAAAAAAGACATGTGTGCATTCATGGGTCACAAACTAGTATTATTTATTAAAAATAAGAAATCAAGGTTTATTCTCACTCTCGCCCAATCAAAATTTTATTACTCGCGCTCTTTCATTCCAAAAATAAGAAACCCTCACAAAATTAATCAAAAATCACTCACAAATAAGAAACTCTCTCAAAATCCACTCAAAGCTCACTCTAAACCACTCATTTGGATTTTTCGAGGAGGGATTCACCATGAAATTCAATCAAAATGAAATATGAGTCAAGTCCACGCAAGAAATAGACACCACCTTGAACCCAAAACTTTAACACAATAAATTTATAGATCTTCTTTTTAAAGAAATGGAGAGTATATAATAATTAATTCTTTATTATATATTTATAATGAGAATACGTATATATTAATATTTTATTAATGATATTACTTCATTATAAATAATATATGATACTAGTGATATTTTTGAAAATTCTTTTTTGATAAATTTTTCAATGTTTTATTACAAAAAAAATATTTGTCACAAAAATATTATTTTTGATTAGTAAAAGGATATTCGACCTCTCCAAGAATATTCATCCTTTATCAAGGTACTCGTTCTTTCTCAACCGAGTAAGGGTTGTGCCTGTAAAAGACACTTCGACAGTAAAGTCGGCTAAGTGTGTTAACATATAACAAATGTAGTCATTAATGAACATAATCAATCTATCTTGTGCACTATGCTATTTATACTATGCTTATGGGCTTTTTACCTGTATGGACCTGACCCAATGACTAATTAGCTTGATTAACCTTTGGTTAATCCATATGCTTATTAGTTACGATTTTAAGCTAGTCAACTTAGTTAAAACTTTCGAGTTACCAGTTTTGGTTGGCCAACATGTATTCAACCAAGTCGTCATGATGCTAGATAATACCACGAGGGCCGAGTACATCTAGGCACTGATGACCAAGGTGTATTTGGATGTGTGAGGAATACTACCTGGTTGGTTGATATATAGTCGTCGAAGTTGTCACATTGTGTGTTCATATCATAAGGGCCGTGTACATTTAGGCACAGGTGGTCGAGATGTCCTCAATCATATATGGTCGAGATGTTGAGAGGGTGGGAAGATGAATGAAGGGGTTCATTTGCCTCACGTCAGTGCTAAGATTTTTAGAATTTGCTTTGCTGCCAATATCTATAAGAGAAGTTCAGTACTCGAGAGTTAACTAGTAATAAGTATGGTGTAAGACCCGAAAAAAATTAAAATAAAGAGAAACACATGAAAAAAAATTGATGGTTTGATTAAAATTGTGGATTTATTTAAATTAATTATTTTATTATGGTATTGAATTATAAAATATGGAATTATTAGTTAAATGATTTAAGCTATTAGTTTATTTATGTTAATTATTAAAAATATGAAGTATGGCATATATATGTTTAGTGGCAGGTATTTGCTTGGTGTGTGTTAGGGTCACGACTGTGACCCTGACTAGCGAAAGTTTGGGATCCATTTTTAAGAAAATGATATATTAACAAAGTTTTTTTTAACAAAATTTGATAAACTACTAAATAAGGTAAAATAAATATTATTTTTATTACTTCATTTTCATTAAAAAATAAAAAATTAATCTACTTTAATCTATTCATAGAAAGTTTGTGAACTTTGTCAAAAAACTTTTTTGTCAAAACTTCATTTTCCTTTTAGATTTCTCTCTCCCACATTTTTTTTGTCGCAGCATGCAAACACTCATATTCTGTTTTGATTTTTTTAAACACGTTGTTGCTGCAGATATTAAAAAGATAAACATGATTTTATTTTGAGAAGAGAATCTCAACTGAATCGGGGAGTAAATAATAGTCAAGGTTAGGGTTATATAGTTGAAGGGAGACGGTCGTTAGGGTATCTATTGTCCTAACTACACCATGAACCAGGTGCAAGTACACACAATATACAGTAAGCAACCATCGACGACCTTCAAGGCCGCTTACTCTATACTAAGGAATCCCTTAGTATATAGTAAGCAACCATCAACAACCTTCAAGGTCTCTTACTCTGTACTAGGGAATCCTTTAGTACACAATAAGCAACCATCAACAACCTTCAAGGTCGCTTACTCTGTACTAAAATATCCCTTAGTACACAGTAAGAAGCCATCAACAACCTTCAAGGCCACTTACTCGGTACTAAGGATTCATACATAGTAAGCAACCATCATTAACCTTCAAGGCCGTTTACCCTGTACTAAGGAATCCCTTAGTACATAGTAAGCAATCATCAACAACCTTCAAGGTCGCTTACTCTATACTAAGGAATCCCTTCGTAGACAGTAAGCAACCATCAACAATCTTCGAGGTCGCTCACTATGTACTAAGAAACCTCTTGGTATATAGTAAACGATTATCAACACTTATATTAATCACCCTACATTGAGGAATATACCAGTATGCAGTAGGCGGACTTAAGCATCCAACTGACAGGCAATAAGGAAATCTCCATGAAAAATACACTATGAAGCTGCACGAGTAAGAGGTAATCATCCCTATCCACTCAACTAATTAGGTGCCTAAAGAGTATCCAACCCTCAGATCCCACATGTCCGCTTATCGGATATTGTATACTTAGGATCCCCCATAAGTAAACAATATCTGTCCATATTGACTCATAAGCTGCCTACCAGTAACTATTGAGGGTTCTTCTTGTAATTTCACTCACTACCACTGGATTCAGAAATAGTTAAAAGAGGTATTTTAGGCTCAAAAGCTCATTCCAAGTAGGACCCACAAGTAAAAGGGGTATAAATAACACATTGTTCTATGCATTGATTACGCATTAAAATATTGTTTGAATCCTTGACATCATCAGTGCTAACTTAAGCATCAAAGTGTCTTTTGCATGGTGTAAGACCCGAAAAAAATTAAAATAAAGAGAAACACATGAAAAAAATTGATGGTTTTATTAAAAATTAGTAATATTCCTTAGGGATGTTACAATTGGTATTAGAGCAAAAGTTTTGAAAATATTTTTTTAAATATTTTGGGGCTAGTGGGGAGTGAGCTTATCGATGTGGTGGTTTTGCTGTGAAGGACTTCTTGCACCACAAGCCAGCTGAGTTCACTGGCAAAGCCTCTTTGGATGAAGCGGAAGCATGTCTCCGCAAGTGTGAAAAGATATTCACAATGATGAGCTGCGCGGATGAGCAGAAACTTCTATTTGCCACGTACTTTCTGAATGATGATGCTGAGTACTGGTGGGCGGGGATGCAACAACAGATGTAGACCCGAGAGGAACAGATAGATTGGACCAACTTCAGGACACGTTTCCTGGAAAAATACTTCCCAGACACAACTAAACAAGACAGGGAAGTTGAGTTCCTTCCACTGCAATAAGGGGATATGACGGTGCAGGAATATGTGAACAGGTTTGAGCACCTGGCGAGGTATTACTCGCAAGCTATTTCTGAAGAATGAAGATGTTTAAAGTTTGAGCGAGGACTCAGTCATGAGCTGAAGAGGGTGGTAACACCTTTGCGAGAGAGAAGATTCCCAGTCTTGGTGGAACAGGCCAAGAGTGTTGAGCACCTGGAGAAGGGCCCTGGGCCAGTTGTGAGTAAACATCAGAAAAATGTCGCTGAAGCTAGGTAGATGAAAAAGCCTTACAGCTGACCACAGGCATCCCAGGGTCCCACTTGCTATCAGTGTGGCAGACCCCATCTGAAGAGAAATTGTCCCCAGCTGGTAGGCGGAGTAGGAGGGTCAGGCGACCGTCGCAAGTGTTTCATATGTGACAAACCTGGGCACTTTGCAAATAATTGCCCAGAAAAGAATAGTTTGAGTGCGAAGAAACCAACAGCATCACCCGTAGAAAGGGTGAGAGCGGCCGGCAGGGTCTTTGCCATGACATCTACTAAGGCTACTCAGTTAGGTAATTTAATATTACAGTCTTGTTTACTCATGGGGCATGATGTAATGGTATTATTTGATTCTAGCGCAACACATTTGTTTATCTCTAATGGTTGTGTGGGGAGATTGAGCTTGGAGCAACGTGATTTGGGGTGTGAGTTGCTTGTTTCAACTCCTTCCTCAGGTCAGGTAGCTACCAATTCAGTGTGTGTTGGGTGTTCTATGGTGGTGGAAGGTCACAGATTCAAGGTGAACTTGGTGTGCTTGCCCTTGAAGGGACTGGATGTGATATTGGGGATGGACTGGTTGTCTAACAATCACATCATAATTGATTGTGGACGGCGCAATTTGGTATTCCCAGAACATGAAGGGTTAGAATTGATATCAACTCGGGAAGCTGTGAAAGCACTGCAAGACGGGGTCGTGTGTTTTATGGTGGTGGCCAAGCTAGAGAAGAAAAGTGTTGCGGAGATGATCCAATCTATACCGGTGGCTAGCGAATATGCGGATGTGTGGTTTATTTCCCTTCCTAATTTATCTTCCTAGGGTTGAGTGTGGTTTATTTCTCTACTTTAAACACATGACCATGGAATTGTTCTTTGCTAGTTGGTTGAACAAATGCATTATGTTATTTTGAAATACCATATTCAAGTTTAACTATGATATGTAGATGGTTTCGAGTCTAAGTATATGAAACAGAAAAAAAAAGGGATGGTGTGGGTAAAGGAGTATGACAATTTTGAACAACTATTGTGCGAGTATAGTGTCTGCAAGTGTGTAATTAATTAGAAGCTCAAAATGGTTGGTCTCGTCAAGGGATTATGCTTTGAGTTCTTACCCACTTCATGAACCTTTCAATTGAATATTCACAAAAGCGATTTGGTGGGGAAACCATTATTGTTCAGTCCACATTGTTTTCTTCTCTTCTTGATGGCACTTCTTACCCAACCCGCTTCCATTTCTGAATTACATAAAAACTGTCACCCTGAACTTTTTAATGTCCTTCCTTCATCATCGTAAACTTTACGCTATATTATTATTTTTTAATCAAACCTAATTTATAGCAGCTGCATGCGTGCGAATTTAGGGTTAAATTAATTTAAAAGCTGGAGTCGTTCAATATTTCATTTATAATCTGCAACATAAATTAAATATAGATGGTAGCCATCTCCTTTTTTATTCATTTGTCTTCTTGTTGTTGGTTTGGAATGTTGAAAATGTGAATTAGTTTAAGGAGTGAAACTCGGTATATGCATGGTGTGGTGAAGGGATAAGTAATGATGTGTGTAACAATGTTGTGTTGGAGGTAATGGATAGAATGGAGATTTGTTTGTAAAGACAATACATTTTTGTCCACAAATATTTATTGGCTGAAGAGAAGAGAGATTCAAAGAGTTCAAACTCTAACAATGGAATTCAGCATTCAAGTATGTGATGGCTAATGTTTTACATGTTTATTTATATCATAACAGCTTGAACATTAGAGGAAAAATGAGAAACAAGGTAAAAGCCTCATCATCCTTAGTTTTTTTTTAAAAAAACTACCAACCATATAAAAAACCTTGGTCATCGAGAGGGCTCTGTGTCTCCTTGTGGTGTGTGTTCTTTTTACAAGATACTGCTATTTTGTTTATTGGAGGAATTGGTGTTTGGAATTAGAAGAAAATGAAGTATATTGTATGGGAACGACAATGAGTGCATGGTTTCTGTTGCCATTTAAAACCCTTTTACAAACTGCATAGAATTAGATTTATTTTGCTGCTTTTCTGATTTTGTGTGAGTTCTTAAAGCAATTTCGTTTGTGAGCATTAATTGTTGATTTGCTTATTTGAGTCTGAACTAATTATTGGTGTATTGGTTTACCATTTTAAGTTGTCAATATTTGTTTGTTTGGCGGTCCTTTGCACTTTCAATTTAATGCATGAAAAAATAGATGAGCTAATGTTGAATAACCCAGATATTGCACCAGATATATCTTCAAATGATCCAATTGGTCTCATATTTGGTAAGGAGCATCCAGGTCGGGTCAAAGGATTGTCATATGGAGCTTGTCCCACTCTTGCATTTAAGCAATCCACTACTAGGTTAAATGGTATGAATTTTGCTTCATGTAGTGCAACATCAACAAATACGGATGAGAAGTTTCTAAAGATGGAAAATAAGCTCACAACTCTCAAAAACCAAATGCAAACATTGGTTGCCTACATTGCTTCTAGAGATGACGTTCTTGACCATTTTGCTGCTATGGCTGCTGGTTTGGTACATACTTCGGTTAATGATGTAAAAATTAATAGTTTATTTAACAAATTACATAAGTTTATTATAATACACATGTGAATTTGAATAAGTTATAAGTTTTTTTTTTATTCCAGGTACCCGATTTTGGAAGTGGTGCTCCATCACCTATTGGTATAAGAAGATCAAGCGAGGCAGAAAAGACAAGTTAGGAACATAGCTATAGGGATATAGCTCTAGAAATTTAGGAAAATGTATTATAATAATGTTTTAGATTTCTTTTTGGCTTTTGTTTTCAATGTGAGAACTTTTGGATGGTGTTTCATGATATCAACTTTTTTAATATGAAATATGAATTATGAATGAAAGTATTATTGATCAAGATGTTGTCTATGATTTTTTTAATTTTATGGAAAACAGGTTCAATAATAATGGAAAGCAGGTTACATAAAAATAATATAAAAAAAATCACATTCAAATTATGACAGTTGAAACGTTGTATAACGCATTCGTACAGTGCAAATAATGGCATTTGTAGGTGTTGTATTTCGCATGATAATTCTTTAAAAATAAACAAATTAAGACGATTCCCACTGTCATTATTTGCACACAAAATACGGCGGTTCGAACTGCCATTATTTGCGCAATGCATTTAATGGCAAGTGTTGCAGCGTTTCGTCCAAGACCGCCATATTATTCATTGAGGCAGCAGGATATATGGCGGTACTCGTATCTGCCATACGCGCAAAAATATGGCAGTCAAAATCGCCATTTTATACCCCAAATAACCGCCGTATTTAACGATTTTTTTTGTAGTGTCAAAACTACCATTTTAATGTTTTTCACGTCTCACGCTTAGCTCCTCCTAACTCCTAAACCTACTTAACCACTACACCATTTATTGTTTTTAGTAACATTTTCTTAGTTACGTTTGTTTAAAATGTTACAATATATAAATTTCTTCATACTACTGTAACATTTTTCATATAAATGTTACTAAAGGCTAAAATTAACTTTTTTTTCTTTTTTTTGTTACTTGTTTAATTTATTTTTCCTTTGTAGTCTCATTTCATTACGAAATTTTCTTTTCCTTCCCTTTGCCAAAAAGACCTCAGTAGCTCTTTCTCCCACCCTCATTTCAAAAGGGTTTAATCTCCTAAACCGAAGTTAGATTCTAAAATACGCGATCGATTAGGTGTTCTTCCACAACTACGTTATTCCTGAATCCTAATTTCAATTTTACAAAAATTTCTTCCCTCCAGCGTCGCGTTGAAGCGAGAGCGAGGACCATCCTCTCTGTTTTCGAGGGTTTCTTCCATCATCACCGTCTGTGACGTTGTTATAGATGTCGCCGGCAGCGACATAAGTTATCGTCTTGTTCCATCATCCTTCAAAATCTCGTGTAAGGCTTCTCTTCTTCTTCCACTTCAAACCTGTGTCTCTAATCTTAGACCAACCATGAGAGACCAAACCTCAGCTTCAGTGTGTGAAGATTTCACTCCGAGTCTCGATCAAACATTGTCATTGTGAATCTGATTCTTAGTACATACTTTATTTCATTTTTTCTTTTTGAAATTTTGTGTTTGTTCCCCTAATTTATGAACTTCTCAATGCTTCACGTTCTTGTCATTGATGACAACCTCGTTGAGAGCAAGGTCATTGAACAATTGCTCAAGATTTCTTCTGCAAATGTTGTCGTTGATGGCAACCTCGTTTATAGTATTTTGGCTTGGATGAAGAGACCAGTTCTCTTGGGTGGGATGTAAGTGAATTTTGTTATTTATGATGCATACTTTCTATTTATGCTTCAGAATTCTGTTCCTTGTTTCAGGGTTAGTTATGGCTCGAAAACGTTGCATATATATTAGGATGACAACATACTATGAAAAATAATATACTTCCCACTTGGTCGGTAGCTATCTCGCGCACTATCATAGGCTAAACTAACCTGGCTGCTGTTTTTTGCTATAAAATGGTTCCTTTATATAGGTTTATTGCTTTTTCAAGTTGCTGCTATACACACATATAATCATGCATGTGTTCCTAGCAATCACTGATAATTTTGCTCTTTTTTATTCCATTCTCTTGGTTGGAAACTGATAAAACACAAGTGTTATAAATTTTAGTTAAGGAGAAAACTAAGTTTAAAAAAGTAACAATAATATATATCTAACATTATTTTTATGGTAAGGTAATAGGGTAGAAGGATAGTTAATCTTCCCTTTTTTATGACTTTTTTATGCTTTCGATGCAATTATTAGTTGTGTGAACGTAGGTATAATATGATAGAACAAGGGCACGTTTGGACAAAGTTTTCTTTCTTTGACTAAGTCAAGATCAACAGCAGAAATGAGGGGTGAGATTGTCTTTGGTGGTCTTGCTTGGTCCAAAAGAGGGGTTAGTTTCCCATATAAAACAAGTTCTTATTTGTCTTCTTATATTTTGCGTTATCTATAAACTTGCATATGATTTAGTTTTCTGTAAAATTTAACTCACTGTAGTATATATATTGTAGTGATGATTAGTGATTCGTTGAACCACAACTCAATTGTTAATGGTGCACGAGGATCAATAGCAACTATTTGTGTTTTTCAACACAATGGTGAGTACAATTCTTTGTTGTATACTAAAATAAGTTGAGTTAGTAGTCTTGGAGTCCCTGGCTTTTCAATTTCACACACTGTACAAAAGGAAAGAACTTTATTTTAAGTTGTGGTTTGGGATTCATCCTACATATGTATAGGATAGTTAAATTTCAGTGACCTCATTTATGCTAACATATCTGAACAGAAAGGGGAACTTAACTAGCTTAAGATTAAATATGTTTATATGTAGTTTGAGCACTTGGTTAACTGCTAAGTTATATTTTGGTTTCTCTCTGTTTGTGTTAATATGGTGTGCTCTCTATTTGCATGATATTATGAATGGATTCATAATATGAATGGATTCCTATTTCTTAAGAAATTGAAAAGTAGAAAACCTAGGCTTTTCTTATTGTTTAGAAATTTTTGCTCTTTTGAGTGCATATACAGAAACCTAAGCATAAGAGATGTATTAAAATTCAAGGTTCAGTAACTTTCAACTGTGGAATTTATCCTAAACATAGATGGAAGAGATTATAAATTTTAGTATCTTAGACCTGATGTCTTGTGAACAAGTTTACAAGGTCATTCGAATTTAGAATTCCTGTGCCACATGCCTCCATGTTCTTTTCTGTTTCTGATGTTAAATGATGCGAAAGGGAACAAAACAGAGCACAATATGGTGGTGGGATGGGAACATAATAAAGGTTGTTGTTGAGTTTGGTACTGTAAGGTAGGAACTAGTTTGAATGATTATGCAATAAATGTGTTCTAAGATGAGATTTATGTACAACACATTTTATGCTTTTAGAATATTTCTTCTCTAATCAATGTATATTTAATTTTAGGCCTATAGAAATTGCCACCATTGCTTGAGGATCGCCATTGGATTTTTCTTCTGTTAATTTTTGGCAGATAATCAAGTAGAACCGCCTTCAAGTTCAATTTTGTATCCTCTCTCATATTGGACATACAGGGACAACTCTAGTTATATTCCAGGTAACATGTTTTAGATGTTTAAGGATATTTATGTGGATGTGAACAACACAACCTTTGAGGTATACCTTTGTCATTATTTATCCTTAGCCTTGAATATGCATGTTCATAGTTTCAAATGAGGAACTTGGAAAGATAAATTACTTCCTTCTAAACATGTTGAACACCTGTTATAAAAGCCACTGAAATCTTAATATTATAATTATGAGATTCACTGTCATTATTAAAGTGCTTTGGTATTTATAGGAATCAGTGATAACTTTTCTAAATTTTCATTATAGTCAACATATAAATTTTAAATATTTTTCAGGAGATATTATTGGAGGCCAATATTTAAGTTCTTTTTTCTTCATTTTCATATCACATACTCTATAAATGATGCCTTATGGAATTATTCTAACCTGCTGCAACTACTTTTTTTTAAGCCAAAATGGTTAATTTACTATTATATAATCTATGTGCATATTAATAATTTTTTCTATAAAGACAAAAATAAAGACAAGAGGCATATCTATTTTAGAATAAATAAATAATTTGGATTTTAAATAGGTGAATAATTGTTGAATTTTGAGAGAATCAACCTCACATTTAGTTTTATAGTAAGTAAAATGATTGATAAGTTTATTCGTTATTAAGTGTATTGTGGCATAAATTTTACTAATTACAATTTTTTAAAACTATTTGAATGGAAAAACACTAATACTTTTAATTTTATAAAAAAACCAAGTTTCTTGTTTTGCTTTCCCCTTTAATCACTTAATGATATTTTTGATGATTTTGTTTTTCTCTCCGTCATGAATGTATTGGCTCAGATATTCAGGATAAAGAAATTCTAACTTTTGTCACAATGCTAATGGACTTCACCAATGATTGATTTGCTTTCTCGATTCAGTCATTTGTCTATCGTAATTCACATCATAGTTATATTTTTCTTGACAATTTCTAAATTTCTATGTTTATATTAGTTTTTAAACTTCTCTTGATTGAGGTCTTACACTTATGTTGTGGTTGATTCGTGCCTTTTTGCAATATCAGGGAATAAGTAAAACTGAAATCATGTCTCTTGATTTCTCCATTTCTGAGAATGAAGGAACAGTAGAATGTTATGAAAACACTTTCATGGAGATGAAAAATCTTAAAATACTACTTAATAGAAATGTTAAATTTCTTGATTCTCACCTCTGATGTATATACGCAATGCCATAGCTGTGAATGAATTTCTTGGTCATAGTTGGAGAAAGGTAATACACTTTGTTTGCAATGGTTAATATATTTTGTTACTTGGATCCTTTTATATAACCACAAACATAATTTGTTTTCATTGAATATGTTTCTTCTGTAACATTCAACTGGTTTGCTAAATTTGCATCTAAAAGTTAGAAAACATTTTGTAACAGTTTTAAAATGTTAAAAATAAAGGCAATTTGTAACATTTTTTAATTGTTACAAAATAAGATAATTAGTTACATTTATTTAAATGTTAGAGAATATATAGATAACATTTTTAAAGTGTTACAAAAATATTAAATTCGCAACATTTTTCTAATGTTAGTAAAGATACTGATTAGTAACATTTTTAAAAATGATGCTAATAATGCATAAAAATGTTGTTAAAACCTTTTGGTAACATGTACTATACACAACATGTGTATAAATGTTGCCTTTGCAAATAGCAACATTTTTTTAGATTTTAGCAACATTTTTTAAATGTGATTAAAACTAATATATCTAGTAGTGAACTAATGGAAAGGTGATATGGTAATTTGGTGTGTCAGATTCATTCATAGGCTGATTGGAATCATAATAGTTATTGTTGCATCTACATCATTCATATCATTAATATTAATACTTATTTTTATATTCCATGAAAATTTCTCATTGAGTTTGATGTAGTTTTGTATTAAATATGAATTTAAGATGGAACATTAAACATGACTAAAGTCCAATATACTATCTAACCTCTTAATATGGATAATATTCTATTAAACTTAAATAGAATTATCAAATATAAATAATGAAAATTATTCTTATTTTGATTAAATTTATTACATAAGATAAAACATAATAATTGATTGTTTAGTCTTAAAATAATATTGTAAAATTAATTATTATATTTAAGTTATTGTTTGTTTTTAAGTTATATATCTCTATCGCGATTTTATTTTAAAAATTATTTCATAAGTCGAAAGAGAAAGATACATATAAGTAATTTTTAATCTCAATTTCTTCTAAATAGATAAGACTTTCTAACATATTGAACCAAAGTCACATAGATATTCCACGATTTTATATTTTATACCCTTGAACCAAAGTCACATTCTAATTCAAGAAGACAAGTGAAAGAAATAAAAATAAAATAAAAGATAAACATAAGTGAAATTAAATATATAATTTCATCATTTTGACAGAGTGAGTAAGTACACAAAAAATGACGAAGGATGATTTTTATATCATTATAGATTGTGGAATTTAGACTAATTTAAATATGTACTTTCTATTACATTTAAATTAATTTCATCATTATCTTAGTTAAGCCTTCAGTTTATTTGGATAAGAATAAATAAAGGAAAAATAATAAATATAGAAAAACAAATGAAAACATAATTGTTTGGGTACACATATAGTGTCTACCTCAATAAAAAAGTTCACCCGCAACCCACCCAACTAGTGGGTACTCATCTAAAAATTGCTCGGGGATATTTTATTGTGAGTAGCCATGGATACCGCGAATATTTAAAAAAAATTAATTTTTAAAATAAACTTTAAATAAAATTACAAAAAATATCTCAAATTAATATATAAATTAAAATTTAATTTTAATTAAATTCAATCTAATAAAATATAAATTAAATTTTAATTTTAATTTTAATTAAATTTAACTTAATAAAATATAAATTAATGTTTAATTTTAATTATTTGCGGGTAGTATGATACTCGCACCCGATTCGTTTCATAAATGGATATTAAAATATCCTTTATTTGCCACTTGTGGATAATAAATACCCGCACATACCAACTATCTGTCACGGATTTTATCCGTGGATACCCATGGGCGCAAGTAGGTTTTACATCCCTATCCATACCTGTCACATTATAGACATGGTAACTGTGAAAATATTAAATGCTTATCAACGTAGTATTAAGTGTTGACTTGTGGTCAAAATTTTGCACCCCCTCACAATTAGTGCACTTTGGTAAGGGTTTAAATATGTAGCCCATTTATAGTCAATGAGACAACTTCAATAAGGTATAATGCAACATATTTAACATGATCAAATTCCATGTGAGATAATTGGTTCACAACTACCACATTATAGAATGTTATCTATGAAAATATTAAATGCTAACCAATGTAGTATTAAGTGTTGAGTTGCATTAAAGCTTTTGTACACCCTTACAATCAAAGTTATGTGGTAATATATAGCCTACTTGTAGTCAATAAGGTCTAATGCAACATATTTAACATGATCAAATTTCGTGTGAGATAATTGGTTCACAGTTGCCACATTACAAATATTAAATGCTTATCAATGAATGTAATATTTTATGTTGACCTATGCTAACGATTTTGCACACCCTCATGACTAGTACAATGTGGTAAGGGTTTCAATATGTATACCACTTCAATAAGGTATAATGAAAGGTATTTAACATGATCAGATTTCGTGTGAGATAATTGGTCCACAATTGTCACATTGCAGACATGTTATTAGTGAAAATATTAAATATTTAGTAATGTAGTATTAAGTGTTGACCTGCATTAAAGATTTCGCACACCCTCACAATCAGAGCTATAAATTATATTAAATGTTTACCAATGTAGTGTTGGATTGAGGATAACTAATGCAAAAATAATAAATTCAATTTTTCCTTCCCATCAAACTACTTTTACAAAAGCATTTTTTTTAAATAAAAATATAAAAATTTATAGATGAAAAAAAAAGTGGAAATTAAAGTTACTTAAATAGAATAAAAATGAGTAAAAATCTTAAAATATAGATTTAATTAATGTAATAAAAAAAGAATAATATTATGAATACCGAAATATACTTATTTTAATTTTAATACAAATGAGTATGAATTAAATTAAAATTGAGAGATGATTGATTATGAAGTTATTAGTTTGTAACCCTAAAAGCGTAGAATGATCTTTGCATATTTGGAAAGATGTTTTTTCTCTCTACACCCCACTATTGTAAAACACTTTCCTTTTTCGTGCCTTTTACAAAAATAAAAAAAAAATCAAAAGTAAATGACACGTCAGAGAGTTAAATTGGGAGTCAGATTTGGGAGTTAAAATATCATTTCCCATAAAATATAATGGTCCATACATGGCTTCAATGATATCACGTGGTGCACAAGTAGGGAACATGGAAAAATTAATCACAAAGACTATGGTATGGGTCCCACTAAGCTAAAAGTGGACTATATTCTAAGAGAGATGAATAATACATTCAAGTTTGATTTGCACCGAAAATTCAACGAAAGAGAAAAACAAATGCATGTGGGGTCCATTGTCTTCAACCAATTAATACATATGAAAAGAAACAACAAAAATGTTTGACCAATCAATTAAATCCCTACACTTTGCACTATGAACATAAAGTGAGAAGGAACCAAAAATTACCACAACTATGCAAAAGTCACGTCACTACTAAGTCTAAAATAAAGAAAGGATTAGGCCAATGGGAAACCAAAAGAAAATGTGAAGGCTGCAAGGTAAAAACCATTCATGCAAAGAACCAAAACTAACTCAAAGTTATTTTAAAGAACCAAGTGCACACAAGAAAAGAGACCCAAGGAATTGTGTAAGGCTGCACTCAAAAACCAAGGGAACAAACTAGAATTTTTGCACGTGAACTCCATGGTTTTCCTAAGCACCACCGAAACTGCACCATGAACACACGTAGAACCATTACTACACTACATTGGAAACAAACTAATACCACACTCACATCAACTCATTCCAACCAAAACTCCTCACCATTTGAACGTGAAACCCCACTGCACCAATCTTACACCAACTACTCATCATGATTTGTGAAAGGAAAACAAATGTTGTGGTACCTAATAATAATATACTAAGATAAATGGCTTTTAAAAATACAAAAAAACTTCACCCAAGCTATCAGGGACTATGAGCCACAAGGAGGGTTTTGATTTGCTTGTTCATCTTCTCAACTAACGGTTTAGGTGCTAAGATAGGGAAAACGAAAATGAGAAAACAATGTGCTAGGCTACCAAGTGAATGAACACAAGACCACCCCAAAACTCATGCACGTCTAATAATCACCTAACTAACAAAGCTTCATGAAAGATTGAAAGGAGAACCACACCATGCAAACATGAAACCATCCCAACAACACGAATCCTAACTATAACATGTGAAGGAAGCGTGGGAAGGGAAAATGACAAATCATAATTTGTTATAGCTGTAGAACACGTGATAACATCTCATGGAAATGGGGAATTAAGAAGAAGTAATAGGTAGCGCAAGAAAAATGGTTATTTAGCAGATTTTGTGCAATGAGAAAGGGAAGTGGAAAAATATAACAAACTCTCTCTATATGCTCTTTCTGAAATTCTTCTTGCTACTAGAATATTTTCTTCTTCTTTGACTAGAATTTTGTTGTTATGTGGATTGATTCAATATTATCAAAGTTGATTGCATTGGTTCAATAGTTTTTCTGTTTCATTGGTGCTTTCTTTGCCATCAATGGCTGAGTATACCCGGTTGAAAGAATTGTAAGCGCAAGTGGCTCATCAAGGTGAAGAACTTAGACGCTTGGTGAGTGTGATTGAGTTATGTGATCAATCGCAACGCGAAGTGCCCTCTCAATTGCAAATGGCTCAATAGGATCATATGGAACAAATGCAAAAAGCTCTCGACCTTTTGCTTTAGGCCTAATCTCAGTTGATTGGTGTTTTGAACTTAGGTTCCCCTTCCGTTAACTCGACGCATACTCCCTCTTTTCGGGGGCGAGATATCTCATTTGTATTTCCACATTTTGATGGCACTACACCAGTGTTAGAATGGATATTCAAAGCTGAAAAGTTCTTTAGTTATCATCATACTCCTGATATCGATAGAGTTGACATAACCGCCATTCATTTTGAGAAGGAGGTTATTCCATGGTTTCAAATGTTGCAGAAATTGAATGTTGTTTCAACATGGACTACGCTCACATCTTCCCTGGAATCTCAATTTGGGCCCTTTTTTGATTGTCCCATGGCCCAATTGTTTAAGCTCCAACAAGTGGGTACCGTGTTTGACTATTACCTCAAAATTTTGTCTCTAGCTAATAGCTCCTCGAGGTTATCCGATGCCACTCCTTTTTTATCAGTGGCTTGACTAAAGACATTCGTCGCGATGTTCTTGTCCAATCTCCTGCCTCTATTTTTCGAGTTGTATCTCTCGCTAAATTGTATGAAGAGAAATATGCATCCATGCCTCCTTCTCCACCTTCAAATTCGATTCCTCGATACTCTCTAGTTTTATCCAGCTGTAGTGCTCCTAGCATTGGAAAACAATCTCTAGTTATCGCCACTTTGCCTCCTTTGTTACTTACACCTTCAACTCCTCTTGTTTGTAATGCCAATGTTAAACAGATTTCTCTTGCGAAGACGCAGTTACGAAGGGAGAAAGGATTATGTTACTTCTATGATGAAAAGTTCACATTCAATCATCGAAGCCCTCATCGATAATACACTACTGCAGTAAGGGCTTTTTGCCTCAGTTATTTTCCTCATTTTGCCTCAGGTCTGGAACCGAGGCATATTGGGATGAGGCAAAAAGGCACCCCTTTTGGCCTCGGGTGTTACCCGAAGCCATAGAATTTCTTTTATGCCTCGGTTCTAAATGAACCAGAGCCACAGTGTTCCATTTCTGCCTCGGGTCAAAATAGAACTGAAGCCAACCATCCTCGCCGGCGAAACGTAGCAGCCACCACCATCTTCTTCCACGCATCTGCACCATGCTCGAGCAAGTACCATGAGCGAACCAAATCTGCATATGTTCGCTGTCAGCCACCGCGCCACCTGCAACGAACCATAACCACGACCAACCTCCATGGAAGCCACTGCATCACGTTCAGCAGCACCACCGTGATCGCAAGTTCTGACACCGCAACAACAGACTGCGTCCGTAATAGCAGCAACACCATCTGGACTTGCAACCACCAAGGCAACACCTGCAACGTTCACCATCAACACAGATCCACAACCTGCACTTAATCTGCGCGAAGCGAAACACGAACGCACATCCAGCCTCACCTGCACCTACGGACCACCATCATCACGCCACCGTGAACAACGCACCAGATGCAGAGAGCAACACAACTTGTTCGAGCCTCCGTCCATTGCAACGCACGACAATAGCACCTCCATTGGCGAACGAAGGCAGCGAACCACCATTGCTTCAGAATCACCACCACTGCAACAACGCAATGCCACCACCACCTTCGAACAGATCGGAGCCACCAGAGCCACCATTGTTGCATTTGAAACGTCGACGACATCACCACCGCGCCTGGAACAACCATGTTGGAGGGAGAAGAGAAAGTATATTGTTGCAGAGAGGGGCGCAAGGAAGAAGAAACGAAAGGGGGCTCGCGAATTTGGTGCCCTAATTAAACCATATAGCCCCAGTTATTAATTGAACCAAGGCATATAGCCCTATTTGGCACCGGTTCAGACCCACCCGAGGCCAAAGAGGTAACAACTAGTGGGTTTTTGGCTTCGGGTATGTGTAACCGAAGCATATGAGCCTCCTTTGGCACCTATTTTTGGCGAACCGAAGCATATAGCTCTCTTTTGCTTCGGGTTAAGCTGAACCGAGGCATAAAAGTTGTCTGAAATTGCAAAAATGCCACCGTGCCATTATATGCTTCAGTTCCTGGACAACCGAGGCATATAAGTCGAGGTAAAAATCAATTTCTGCACTAGTGGTATTTGTTCTTGCACAAGGAGGAGGACGTCGACCCAAACGCGAGCCCTCAAGGGGATCATGTAAGGACTGTACCCCTAGATGGTGCTGTGTTGGGTGCGGATTATCATTTGTCCTTAAATGCTTCGATTCATGGTTGTTCTTCATGGCTTACCCATTCAAGTGTTGGTAGATGGAGGAAGCTCTGACAATTTTTTACAACCGCAGATAGCAAATTTTCTCAAGTTGCCAATTGAACTAGTATCATCTTTTAAGGTGATGGTAGGTAATGGGAACTATGTGGCAGTAAAAGGAATTATTAATGACTTGTCTATTTAGGTGCAAGGACGTCACTTTCAGTTACTTGTATTCTTATTGCCAATGTCGGGGGTTGATTTGATTTTGGAGGCTCGGTGGTTGAAAACAATTGGACCTCACATTGCTGATTATGCTTCACTCTAGTTGAAATTTTTGCATCAAGGAACATTTACCACCTTACAGGGTGACGTGGATCTCTTTCCTACTTAGGCTCATCTACACCATATTCGAAGAATGGTGCATTTGATGCCATAGCATAGGTTTTCAGTCTACACTTAGTATAGTCTAACTCACACAAATTTCCATTGTCTCGATTGTCGGATGAAATGGACCCTGTGATAGCCTTTTTACTTCATCCTTATGGTTCCATTTTTGCTACACCTACTTCTTTGCTTCCTCCTAGGACACACGATCACTCTATTCCTTTGCTCGCGGGAACTGGTCCTGTGAAGGTCAAGCCTTATCGGTATCTATATAGTCAAAGAGAGGAGATTAAGAAATTGGTTAATGGCATGTTGGAGGACGACATCATCCAGCCAAATCGATACAAAATAACTTTTCGCACCCAACATGGTCATTATGAGTGGCTTGTCATGCCATTTGGGTTAACAAATGCCCTAACCACTTTTCAAAGTCTAATAAATGAAGTCTTCAAAGGATTGTTGCAGAGGATGGTGTTAGTGTGTTTTGATGATATATTGGTGTATAGTTCCACCTGGACTGATCATTTGTCTCATCTCGAGATGGTTTTGAACCTCTTACAACAACATCAATTGTATGTTCGTTTCTCTAAATGTTCCTTTGGTGTTACAGAAATTGAATATTTGGGCCATATTTTGTCAGGTAATGGAGTTGCCATGAATGCACAGAAATTAGCAGCTATTACAGATAGGCCCAATCCCGCAATCTCAAACAACTTTGCGGATTTCTTAGGCTCATGGGCTATTATCAAACATTTGTGAAGATTAATGCTATGCTAGTTGTGCCTTTAACTGAATTATTAAAGAAATACTCTTTTCTATGGTCTGCGGTTGCTACAATAGCTTTTGAGAAACTCAAGGAAGTGACGATTTTAGCTCCTGTTTTAGTAATTCCTAATTTTAAAGAACCTTTTATTTTGGACACTAATGCGTCTGGAGTGGATATTGGCGTTGTGTTGAGTCAAGGGCTGCACCCAATCGCTTATTTTTCTAAGAAGCTATCTCCCCGACTACAGAAACAATCTGCTTATGTTCGGGAATTTCATGCTATCACTGAATCATTGGCAAAGTTTTCCCACTATTTGTTGAGACACAAATTTATTATCCAGACAGATCAAAGGAGTTTAAAGGAGTTGATAGAGCAAAAGTTAGGGTTAATTCATTTTTTGGTCCTCTAATTATGATGTGGGGTTCATTTTGGTCCCCTAATTTTTTTGAGGTTCAATTTAGTCCTCCGGTTTTTTAAGGAGGTTCAATTTTGTCCTCGACGTTAACAACGTTAAAAAAGTTAACGGTAGACTATTTTAATGTGATATTGTGGCAGTTGTGCATTACATGGCAGTGTATTACGTGGATGTGGATTTGAGTTAAAACAAATTACTTTGTTTTGAAAGGGGGTTAGGGTTCGAAGGAAATAGAAAATACAAGATCAAAGTGCGGAAATTGGTGGATAGCATAATCAATCGAAGAAAAACCAAACGAAGAAGAAGGATTCGAAGATGAAGTGTTCGCTGTCATCTTGGCTGTGGCTTGTCGTCGTCGTTGCCAGTTCGAAGGTTAGTTTTGGCGATATTTGCGTTATGAAGCAAATTGGTTGTGTATTTGTTTCGTTTAACTTATTTATTGTTGAAAATATGTTTTTTACGGGGGTTGTTGTTGGTTTGTGTGTGATTTTGTTTGTTTAGATTGTGAGTGGGTTGTGGTCCCGTTTCTTTTTCGTCAGTGGGTTGTGGTCCCCTTTCAAAGGATAGTGTGTTTAACTTTTTAGGGGTAGGGGTTGTAAAATATGTGCTATTCGTGGGCATTGGTAGTGCATAAAGTAACTAATATGTTTTTTTATAGGTTGGGATGTGTGATGATAGTTTTGAGGTGGTGGTCCACCACGGGGGATACTTTGAAATGGATGATACATTGAATTATAGTAATGGGGAAATGAGCACCTTGTCTTGTGACCAAGATATGTGGAGTTTTTTTGAGATAATGGGAATACTTAGGGAAATGGGTTATGTAAACATTAAGGAGTTATGGTATAAATTTCGTAAGTTTGCTGTATTGGAGAACAATTTGCAGAGGTTGTCTGATGACAAGGGTGCAACACCTGAGGCAGAAATTAGGATTGAGGATGAAGGAACTAATTTTGATCATATTGTGAGTGAGGGAGAACTACATGATGTAAGTGTCCATTATCAGGAAAATCTGAGCGAAGGTGATGAGGAAAAAGAGGTTGAGGACGAAGGGTTGGAATTTGATTACAATGTCCATGTAGATATGCATGATAGGGGTTTATTTGATGGACAGTGATGATTCAAGTAATGATCAATCAGTGGGTAGTGCCAGCAAATGTAAGGCAAATTTTGGGACCTTTAAAATTCCCAAAAGCATGGCCCAATATGAATGGGAAAATGGAACATATTTTTAAGATAAAGAGACATTTGTAGAAGCAATTAGGACATATGGAGTGCAATTTGGAAGAAGGCTAAAATTTCTAAAAAAAGATAAACGCAGATGTAGAGTCAATTGTTTGGGTGCGAAAGGAAAATGTACTTGGTTTGCCTATTGTGCCTATGTCGCTGCAACAAGCATATGGTAGTTAATAACAAACACAAGTGCACTAGAGAATTCAATGTCAATGTTGAATGCTAAGTGGTTAAGCAGTAGGTTGGAAAACACATTGAGAGAGAATCCAAGGCTAAGGCCAATTGATATTCGCAAAAAAGTAACTAGGAAGTGGAATATTGTTGTCACAAAGTCCATGGTAGAGCAAAAATGTTGGTTGTTGAGCAAATGGATGGGTCCTTTGTAGAACAACTTAAACGAATATATAACTACGCACATGAGATTCTTCGATCAAATCTGGGTTCTATAGCGAAGGTGAAGGTCGAAGGAAATGAAGGGGACAAATATTTTGCCAGGTTCTATATGTGTCTCCAAGCATGCAAAGATAGTATGATTTCATGTCGCCCTTTTATAGGTTTAGATGGTTGTTTTCTGAAACACAAGTATAGGGGTGAACTCCTAACTGCGGTTGGAAGGGATGCCAACGACCAGATGTTACCAATTGCATGTGTTGTTGTTGAAGTGGAGAATAAGGAGACATGGACATGATTTTTGGAGTTGTTTATTGATGATCTTGGAGGACCAGATATTTGTTCATCGTACACTTTCATGTCATACCAACAAAAGGTATGTCTATTAGTTATGCACACTGTTGTTTTTCTGGTGCACTACAACATATAGGGTGTTGCTGTTAATTGAATTTAATTTTTTGGTGTAGGGTTTGTTGCCTGCTATTCAATCTCTCTTGCCTGGGGCTGACCAAAGGTTCTGTATGAAGCATTTATGTGCAAACTTTAGGAAGAAATTCCCGGGAAAGAATCTGAAATCTTTAATGTGGGAAGGGGCTCATAGCACTTATCCACAACATTGGGAGAAAGTCATGAGGAAAATTAAAGAAATTAACATAGATGCTTTCAAACATCTGTTAGCAATACCCCCAAGGTAAATCTGTGAAATATTTATGTCAAATATTTCTTGAACCATTTATGATGTCTATTTGCCACTTAAATATTAGTCAAAATCAAGGTTCATCCCCAGACCTTTGTGTGACACAATCGTCAATAACATGAGTGAGGCATTCAACAGTGTAATTGTAAAAGCAAGGAGTAAGCCCATAGTGTCCATGATAGAGAAAATACGTCTTTATATGATGCAAAGATGGCTGAAAATAGATCAAAGGCTAAATCATTGAAGAACTCAATCTGCCCAAGAATTAGGACCAGATTGAAAAATGGGACTGCCAATTCCATAAACTGGATTCCCAGGTACTTCACCAACAACTCAATCTGATTTATACTTGTAACTAGGTTGTCATTTATACTTGTATTGAGCTATTATTTAATGTGACAAGTGGTCAGCAAATCAGATATTTGAGGTTAGGCACAAATCATTTGCTGGGAGAAATTTGTGGTGAACATAAAAAACAAACACTGCACCTGCAGGAAGTGGAGTATCACAGGGATACCTTATTGTCATGCAGTGGCTGCAATGAAGTTTCTAAACTTGAATGAAGAAGATTTTATCAGTCATTGGTTTAGAATCTCAACCTACGAAGAGATCTATAATTCAATCATATACCCTTGCAATGGTCAGCATCTGTGGGTAGAAATAGAATTTCCAGATGTACTGCCCCCTCCTAAGAGAATTCTTCCTGGAAGACCCAAAAAGAAAAGAAGACTTGAAGCTTGGGAGAATAACAAGAATGGGAAGCAGGTTACAAAACATGGCTTGCCTAAAAAATGTGGCATATGTAAAGAAGTAGGCCATAATCAGAAAAGTCCTCAAGCACCACCACCACCACAAATAACACAGCCAACTAATGTGGGATCAGACCAGCCACCACCACAAACAAGCCAAGGACCAGAATCATCAGAACAGCCACTAACACAAACTCAACCACTTGAATCATCAAACAGCCACCACTAACACAGGCCCAACCACCTCAATCATCACAATAACCACCACTAACACAGACCCAACCACCTCAATCATCACAGCAACTAACACCAACACAAACTCAGGCACCTCAACCATCATAGCAGCCATCTGAATCATCTTAGCCACCTCCACGACAAACTAAAGCAGCTCGCTCATACATCACACCAGGCAACAACACCAACAGTTGGAGGAAGTCAACCATGCAACCCTTCAATCCGTCGTCCAACATAACTATACCCAACAGAAGGCAAAAACTCCAGCACAAGAGAGGACGTGTATGGAAGCCATGAAGCTTATTTGTGCTTTTCTTTTTTGCTGCACCTTAGAATATGGGGGCTATGATGTATTTTAGAGCTTTTAAGTTTCTAATTTCAGATTGCTTTGTCTACTTTTATATTTCAACTCTGACATTTTTAGTTAAAACATCCAGAACAAATTCTATGCAATTGGATGTATTTTGTGATGGAAGCATCAAGTACAATGGTTTGATTATAATATAATATTGTTTTATGGATCTCAAAATTTTTGTTTATGAATGTTTATAATGGATGTATTGGTCAGCAGACATTGATTTATTTAATGCCAACTTTTCATTAATTTACTAGCGTTCAAGGATTACATCAACTCACACAAATACAACATTCAACCCCACCCAATACAGATTACATTACATATTTGTCATCATTCGTGACACCATAATGAAATTAACTACAACCAACAAACACACCGTGAGAGGAAAAGCCACCACCGGGAGAGGAAAAGCCACCACCATGATTGGATGAGCTTGGATTTTGCATTCCCCGCGAATTACACGACCAAGAACAAGAAGACTCCCCCCTCGACATCATTCACAAACAACATCCACCAAATGATGAAGAACTCCCAAACAAAGAAGATGAATTGTAAAATTAGGGCTCACCAATTCTCCCTCCATATAATTCATTGCCACCTCATCACAGTACATTCATGCTCAGCTATTAAAAAACCTGCCACGTTTCTGTTCTAAAGTGACACAGGTGCACTATTTTGACGCTGTTTAACCAAAGATAACGGGAGGGACCAAATTAAACTATTTTAAAAAACTGGAGAACTAAATTGAACCTAAAAAAAGTTAGGAGACCAAAATGAACCCCACATCATAATTAGAAAACCAAAAGATGAATTAAGCCCAAAAGTTACAACGCCTAAACAACAACAATGGCTGCCCAAGTTTTTGGGGTATGATTTTGTTATCCAATACAAGCCAGGCACAGAAGACATCCTTGCTGATGCGTTGTCTAGAAGCTTCTTTTTGGCTCTATTTGCACCTACTCATCCTTGGTTAGCCAAAGTTGTGGAAGCCCTCCAGCAAGATGAAAAGGTTCGCGGACTATATAATCAGTGTTTACAAGGCACTAATACTAATACGACTTATATGGTGAAAGACAGCTTATTGTTCTGGAAAAGGCCGACTTGTCATCCCTGCTAATCAGGCAGTTAAAATTCATAATATGAATGAATTTCATGCTTCAAAGATACGCGGACATGCTGGTATAACTAAGACAATTTTTCGAATTTGCTCTTAGTTTGTTTGGCCTAAAATGCACCAAGAAATTTGGCAATTTATCAGAAATTGTAACATTTGCCAATAGGCTAAGGTGGATCATACCCTACCTTCAGGGTTGCTTCAACCTGTTCCTATTCCTCAACAATATGGGAGGATGTTTCCCTCGATTTCATTACACATTTGCCAACATCCCAGGGTTATTCCACTATTCTAGTAGTGGTGGACAAATTGTCTAAACTCGGCCATTACATTCCTCTCAAGGATGAGTTTAACAGTAAAGTGGTAGTTGAAGCATTCGTAAATTCGGTGGTAAAAATTCATGGCATGCCTAAAAGCATTGTATCTGATCGAGATCGAGTTTTTATTAGCTCTTTTTGGCAACAATTGTTCAAGGCTCAAGGGACTTCCTTAGCTGTGAGCTCTGCTTATCATCCCCAAAGTGATGGCCAAACTGAGAATTTAATTAAAACAGTGGAAATGTATCTTCGGTGCGTTGTCTTTGATAATCCTAAGTTATAGTGTTCTATGTTACCTTGGGCACAATTTTATTATAACACTTTGTTTCATCATAGCTTAGGCATGTCCCCTTTTAAAACAGTTTTCGGCAGAGAACCACCCACGGTGCTTCCTTATGAGTGCGATGCAAGTGATCATATTAGTTTGCAAGAAATGTGAAGAGCTCGAGATGTTCTTTTACAATAGTTGTAGTTGCATTTACTCAAAGCTCATAATTATATGAAATTCCAAGCATATAAGAAGAGGAAGGATTTTCAGTTGGCGGTGAGAGATTTCTTTGGTAAAGTTGCAACCGTATCAACAACATTTTGTGGCCTTAAGGAGAAACCAAAAGCTGGGAATGCATTTTTTTGGCCTATTTGAAGTCGTGCAAAGGGTGGGAACAGTCGCTTATAAAGTGAAGTGACCTAACATTACAAAAATTCATCTTATATTTCATATATCAATGTTAAAGAAGTTTCATGGAGATTGCACTCAGTAGTATTTTCCTTTACTTCTGACTACAATAGAGGAAGGTCCTCTGTTACACCCTTTAAAGGTGTTGCGTATTCACCATATCGTGCATGATTCGCATAAAAAAACTCAGGTGTTGATTCAATGGAATATAGGAGGACTAGAAGCTGCCACTTGGGAAGATATAGAGAGTTTCAAATCGGGTTATCCTAGTTTCATCTTTAAGGACAAGGTTGATGTAAAAAGGCGGGGTATTGTAACATGTGAAGGAAGCGTGGGAAGGGAAAATGAGAAAACATAATTTGTTACAGTTGTAGAACACGTGGCAACATCTCATGGAAATGGGTAATTAAGAAGAAGTAATAGGCAGAGAAAGAAAAATAGTTATTTAGCATATTTCATGGAATGAGAAAGGGTAGTCGAAAAATATAACAAACTCTCTCTCTCTATATATATGCTCTTTCTAAAATTCTTCTTGCTACTAGAATATTTTCTTCTTCTTTGACTAAAATTTTGTTGTGTTGTGGATTGATTCAATATCATCAAAGTTGATTTCATTGGTTCAATAGTTTTTCTGTTTCACTAACACTACACCAGATATGAAACGAAATTGAAAAGCGCTCACTGCCAGGTTCTCGGCCAACATCACAAAACTACACTCCAACTCCAGTAATGAAAAACACATGGCAAGGGAAACATGCATACCCTATCATTCATGATAGATTCAAAGTTCAAAAAAACAAATTATACCATCAACAACAACACACGTAGCAAGGAAACATATGACATTCAAGCATTTATACCAAGCCTAAAATACAAACAAAGAACAAAGTCAACTTCATTAATCAAACGACAAGCAAACAAGAGAAGAAAGTAAGGTCAAGCTTCTCCTATTTGGTTCAAAGGTCCTTCCCGAAGCGTCTCCCTCGTTACCTCACTTCACTTCTCTATGGCTTCTCATGGTTCCTTCCTTGCCACTTTCTTTCCTCCCTTTCTTTACACACAAAGACCTAAATAACTTAAGATATATACCCTAACCAACCATCACACTCCTCTACCCCTATAAAACCTGACTTATAACCCTTGTTGCACTGAATGCATTTTGCTCTTGCTATTCCCTTTCCATATGTTTGATGTTTTTCCCTTTCTTTTCTCTATATATAAACATTGCATCTTGCTCTCGGGACTCTCGTTGTATACTCTTAATTAATTCAATACAATTCTCTCTTTTTCTCCTTTTTTTCTTTCCTAGTTTACGCACGCCTTTTCTCTGTTTCTTTTTGCTTCGTTTCTTTCTTTGCTGTGAGAGTTGATGATTGCAATATGATATTAGTGATCTTGGTGTATTCACGCTTTGTTGCAACTTTTTCTGCCTTTTTTGTCTTTTGCATTCTTGGTCTTTTCTTTCCTTTTCTGCTATTTTCTTTTACCTTTTCTTTCTTTTTTGTTCATCATGACTAACGATAATGCTCTAAAAGATTCTCTTTACCTTCACCCAAATGAAAATCCTGCTACAACTCTTGTTTATCTAGCCTTAGATGCTGCAACTTACCATTCTTGGAGTCATTCCATGTTAACAACGCTCAATGCCAAGAATAAAATCGATTTTTTTGTCAAGAACAACCTTCAACCAAAACCAGATGATGCTAGTTTCTTTGCATGGTATCACTACAACACTATGGTGGCTTCTTGGATTGTTGATTTTGTCTCTCCTTCCATCCGACAAAGTATAATCTGGATGGACAATTCCTACGATATTTGGACAGATCTGAAGCATTGTTATTCTCAAGGCGACCTTCCTCGTATATCTGAATTCCAAATGGATGTACCTTCTCTTTGCCAAGACGATCTCATAGTTTCTGAATATTTTACAAAACTCAAGGTCATATGGGATGAGCTCAGCAATTTCATACTTGAACCTCTTTGCTCATGCGAGCCCAAATGTGCTTGTAACGTCTCTACCATTCTTGCTCGATGAAAGTATGAAAATCAGGTCATGCAGTTCCTTCATGGTCTAAATGATCATTTTAATAATGTAAAGTCCCATGTTCTCTTAATGGTGCCTCTTCCACTTGTGAATAAAGTGTTTTCCTTGGTGGCACAACAAGAACGTCAGTTGTCAGAAACACACACACTTGTGGCGAAGGTAAATCACATCAATGGATCCAGTAACATCAACTCCACCTCTTCAATTTCTTGCCAATTTTGTGGCAGACCTAACCATATCGACTTTGTCTGCTACATGAAATACGAGCTCCCTAACCAAGACAACAAAGGTTATAAAGGATCTGGTGGAAAATGTTTATGCATTCACTATGGTCGAACGAGACACACCATCTAATTCTGCTACAAGAAGCATGGCTTCCCTCCTGGCCACAAACTCCACAATGGTAAACAAACTCAAGTTCACAACGCCATCGCTAATGAAGAACTTCCTAACACCAACAATAAACCATCTATCGATGTACCTAACATTCGTCTCACACCATAACAGTTTCAAATTCTAGCAGATCATTTTAAACAAACCAATATTGACAATTCTCAACCTTTAACCTCTCATATTGTTTCTATCTCTACCACCAGCCCAACCACTATTAGTAATATCAACTCTTCTTATACTTCAAACAAACTTGTAATTTTTTGGCTTCTTGATTCGGGTGCAACCGATCACATATGCATATCCATCAATCTTTTCTAATCATATACAAAAATCATACCTATTTTTGTCAACCTTCCTAATGGTAATACTATCACGGCTACCTACAGTGGCATTGTTCATCTCACAAAAAATCTGTTTCTAAAAGATGTGCTTTATATTCCATAATTTTCTTTTAACCTAATATCTATATCTAAATTAATGTCATCTCTTCCTTATACACTAATTTTCTCTTTTGTTGATTGTATTATTCAGGACAACCAAACCAAAGAGAAGATTGGTTCAATTAGTGTAAAAGTTGGTTTCTATGTGTTCAATTATGATATTGTTACTTCAAGAAATAATGCTTGTAATAACACGCTTTTCTACTTCAAACTATAATTTGTAGCATATCAGAATGGGCCATCCTTCTAATGTTAAACTGTTTGCTTTAAATGTTAAATGCCCTCTTATTACTACTTCTCGTAACACTGCTTTTGATACTACTCGCTCAAAATGCATTTTTGATCTTTTGCATATAGACATTAATACCTATTAAACGTTGTTCATGCCTTAATTTTTCATGCTCATCTTCCCACTAATTTCTAGTGTTTTTGCTTTAAATCACGCTGCCCTTTTTATCAACTACACACTTACACCATTGCTTAATAATGATACCCCTTATGAAATTCTTCATGGGAAATTATATGACATGAACGTGCTCCGTGTTTTTGGCTGCCTATGCTACACTAGCACTCTCACTACACATAGAAAGAAACTTGAAGCACGAGCTATCCTTGGCATCTTCCTTGACATCCCATCCAATACAAAAGGTTACCTCTTTCTCAATCTCAAAAGTTATGAAAATCAATTCCCATATAAATCCACCTCTACAAATCTTATTCACTCAAATATTATCTCTCTCCCTCTCCCTAAACCATACCATTTTAACTATGATGACATCTTCTTTCCCCCTTCCAATCCATCCACTAATTCCCCTCCCATAATTGATATTTCCCCTGCTCCTAACACTATTATGCATAACCCCTCACCTGATACTACTATATATGTCCCCACCATCCCTGATGATATGAGTTGCATCATGGCCCAAATGAAGAAGGACTAATGCACAATTTTACAGCAGTATTTTTTAAAGTTATTAGTTTGTTTAAATAATGGCCCAATTCTTTGTAAAATTGACTGACCAAATTATGTTTTGTTTTAATCAATCAATGGGCTCTAGTTTAGTTTTATTTCAAGTTGTAATAATGATCCAATTGCAACTTAGTCATCAGCCTTTGGGAAACCAAAAGGATGCATAGCTGAATGCTTTTGGGTTGCCACAATTTCAGTTACAATTAGCCATTAAGTAGTTGGATCATTAATAACTTTAAGTAAGATGTAATTGCAGTTTATGTGTCTTTTGTAATTCCAGTGGTTAAAGCTTCTATATATGCTGAACCATTTTATCAATGAAAACAAGTTGAGTTTTATTCAAAACTACTGGAGTTTACCTCTTTTATTTTAGTGAGAGCGATTCTCCTATGTTCTTGAGTGATTTAGGAACCCTTGAGTTTTATCAAAGGTCCTTCCTCCCTTTGTGTGTTTAAATTCTTAGGCTTATCTTCCATCCTTGGAAGTGTGACGTCTATCAATTTCCACTCCATCTTCTTATCTATTTCCATTTTCTTGTTTTAAAACACTCAATCTTGATGAACGTTCGCTTTATTTGAGGCATGAGGGACACAAAATTAAGTTCAAGTTTATGACACCAAGACAAGTCAGTAAGGATCAACATAGGCTGAAGGAGAAAATATAAAAAGAAAGAATAGAAGAAGAAGCAATAGAGAGTGAAGAAAGAAGGGAAAATGAAGAAAAATTAAAAATAACTAGAAAAAGAGAGCACGAAAAATTTATTTATTAATGATTTTTCTTCTATTGTTTGTGATGTCATTTTACAGCACATTTATAAAGAGCTACAAGCTTGCTCATTATATAAGGTGCATTTAAAAGAGATACATTTCACATAATATAACTAAATAAAATAATCAAAATAAATACAACAATAGCTTAAATCACTTAAATAATTATGTCATTTTTCATAATTTAATAAAATAATTAAATTAAATAACTGAACCATCTAAATCAAGCTATTAATTTTTCCATATGTTTCTCTTTATTCTAATTTTCCTTAGAGTCTTACAGAAATGACTAATGGGGAGAAGACGAAAGTGGCCAATAAAAAGACCTTCAAAAGGGAGAGAGACAAAAGTGAGAAGAGGTTGAAACCTGGAAGAAGAGGTGCCTTGATTGTAAGAAAAAGCAGAATAAGGAGACAAAATATTTGAAGAAGGAAAATAAAGGTTTCAAAAGAGGCAGTTGCTGAGGATAAGAAGGCCCACGTAAGAACCGTGGTCGATTTGATTTAGCTTCAAAAATTTATATTATTTGAGCATATAATGGCTCTAACAAGGCGCTTAGGCAGGTCGAGTGCCTATACCACAAGGTTTCTTTAAAGGATGTAGGTTTTGATGTTAACAAGGACATCTATGAAGATCGGATGGATGTTGATGACACAACGATTGAAAAGGCAGAAGATAAAATGGCCATGATTGAGAATGTCCGTGATGAAGATGGTGTTGGTTATGGATTTGATGAAGAAACCATGATGAATATGATGTAATATCATTAATAAAATATTTAGTATGGATTATTCAAGTTTTTTTAGGGCAAATATTTGTACCTATTATTTTTAGAGGACCCAATTATGTTGTGCCCAACATTTTGATATATGGTTATCAAAGTTGTGTTCTTTTATGTACAAACTTTATTTCACTATTTCGTTAAATTCTACGTTAAATTTACTCTATTTTATAGTTGTCGAGAACTGATGAATAATTTATGTTTCATCTATGTATGCATAACTTTCCTTTTATGCAGTGTTATGCATCTTGGTATGCTTCATGCCCTATGTTTGAAGTCCTATCACCATATTCATATGAAGATGCACGTGGTTTGCTTAAAGTTGCTATAACCTGAATCCTGTTGTTTTTCTTGAAAATGAGTTATTGTATGTTTGTTTGCTTCATTCTCACCCCCTACACAACCCTTCACCCCATCCATGGAATAAGTTGCCATAGTTTTAACACCAGTTATAATAATAATAATAATAATAATAATAATAATAATAATAATAACAATAAATTATTATTATTATTATTATTCCAAGGAATATTTAATTTGTATATTATGTTTGTTGAGTCATTCCCTCTTTTGGTTGAAGCTCTTGATTCGAGTGGTGAATAATGTTATGTAGGACATATCTTTGGGGGTGGATATTGGATCTATAACTCAAAGTTAATGAATAGTACTATGTTATTTTTTCTATTTTTTAGACTTATAACTAGGGGTTGATCCCTAAAGTATAACTTGACTTATCTTTGAACAAATAATAACCCTAAAAGCCTGTGCTGACATCCAAATGGAGGAGAGCATGTCACTCTAGATTGGAATGAAGTAAGTGCTTCCTCATTAAATGTTTGAACTTTGGAACATGTCATATTTAATTAAATTATCATTATTGATATGATTTTTATTGTTGTCTTTGATGGGGATTTATTTTCTCCATGTCGATCATATTAGAACATATGGTAGTGCCTAAATGTATAGGAAGATTGATGGGGCATGTAATGCATGAGAGGTGGATACAAGCATAATGTTTCTTTGACTAAAGCAAAATTTTAAGCAATTGGTGAGATTGTTGCACCCTTGGTTTTGTAACCATATACCTTCCTTTTTTTTTATTTTTGTTTTTGGGTTGTTTTACTTCATGAGTGGGATAATTTGCTTGCTACAGTTTTCACATTGAAATTGTATTCTTGATATTTTCTTTTAGTTTTGACTGAATGAATGGTATAAATTAGGCTATATTAACTAAGTATTTGTCTTAGCAAATACCAACAACAACTTATATCTATCATGAGCCTTGGGAAATGGGAGGTGCACAAAAGGAATGGTGTTGTCTATCTTAAACATTAAAAAGGTAGGTTTAAGTTGAAATATCAACATAGACTTTGATATCATTATAGATATTGTTAAAGATTCTTGTAAGTTTTCTTTTCAAACTGATTCGTGTAAAAAATAGTTAAAATGATGAGGCATCATCTTTTAAGGCTTGCTTTGAAGGGTTACTTGATCTATCTGTGGTTACTTGATCAAGAAAAAGGTTAATACCCCTTTCAAGGCTTGACAGCGATTCTCCACATTTTTATTTGGAGTATTACGGTGGATTTGAGTGCAATCAGGAATCAAATGAGGAGAAGGTGCACGCTGAAAAGTTTGTTGCTACCAATATATGCCTTATCGTGTTTTACTTTGGTGATGTAGATGAATGCTAATTAACTACGTAATTATCTGTGACCGTAGATTTAGTTCCTAATGCCATGTTTGTCCCACTTTACATTTTGTAACTAGCACTTCATCACTATGTTAATAACATTCAAGATATCTACCGTTATAAAATGCACTATAGTGCTCTCACTTTCAAAAAATAGATTACCTTAGATAAAATAGTATATAATATTAATGAGTGATGAGATTTTAATATATAAAGTTATGTATGTGTGGATATTTGATCAAGACTAAAGTTAGTCCCCTTTCAAGGCCTGTGAGATCTTAAAACTTAAGGTTTGCAAAGAAAGTGATGTATATATGTTTGCTTTTGTAGTGTGTGTGTGTGTATGTATGGAAATAACATCATAGATCTCTGCTTCAATCCTTGTTATTTAGTCAATTAAGTTATTTTGGTCATTTAGATTTTGTGAATATTTTTAAACTAAATTGTTATTGGAGCATTTGTTTATGTTTTAGAAACTTTAGGTGTCGAAGATCCTCGATGCCTCATTGCAGGCTTGGAAGTTTCAATCTGAAAAGCAAGTTAGGCAAACAAATATGATATACTTTATGATTATATGTTATATAGCCCATGTATTGACTGATTCTTTTTTCTTTTGTTGTTTTTCGAAATCTTCATGAATGTTCTTTGCTTTAACATGCTTTTATAGAAAACAAATAAGGTAGGCACCAAACATATAGTTTCATTGCCTTTTATTTATGTATTAAGAAAAAACCAAAATGACACTACACCAAGCAAAGTAGTGGCAAGAATGATAAATCACAAGAAATTGTTAGCCAAACCCATGATATATTAAAAAAAACTTTAAAAAAAGGTTTCCAAGTGGACAAATAATAAAATATGATAGCTTAATTAAAAGTGAGAACCATATTTGGTGTTACCACCACTCACCACTATCACTACTAAAAAAACTCATATTTCCTATCAATTTTGTTTTGAATTTTTTTTTTAGGAAATACTTATAAATTTTGTTATGAAAAAAAAATTTGCAAGAAATTGCTGCCAATTTTTTTGCAAAATATTTTCTATAAAACACTTTTAACAACAAATTTTGTAGAAAATAATTACTCACGAAGAAATTACTTGTCAATTAAGATTTTTAGAAAAATAACATAAAGTTTTTTCTTGCAAATTTTTTTAACAAATTTGTAAAAAAAATCTCATATAATATGAGATTTTTTAGTAGTGTATGCCAAAAAAGAAGACATGGAGAAGTAAAAATCTCAACCTCTTTTTTGCTTTTCTGAAAATGGGTTCATAGGAAGCAATCTGTTTAAACGGATCCATTAGTTGTGCCATCCTTTATATAGATATTAAGGAGGATATTATTGATTTTCGTGATTTTGTTACTATTTTGACCCTGTAGATTACTTTTAAGCATTATCAACATTTTCTGAAGAATATGTTTGAGATTATGATATAATTGTGAATTATGATAAACTTGGGTGTCAAAGATGAATTATGATAAATATTTTATAATATTAATAATAAAAATTAATAATAATAGTGAAATATGATAATAATATAAATAAGTCTATATTAATAATACAAATTAAATAATAAATATTAACAATAATAATAATAAATATATATATATATATATTTATTACAAATAATTTGATTTTTTTGCAATTTTATCTATTAAAGTAAAAAAAATTATTAATTATTAATTTTATCTATTAAAATATTTTTTTATTATTGTTTTATAATTTTTATTTGTTATAATAATTATATTTTTTCTTATAATAAATATATAATTGTTATACTCAAAATACGGTAACTGTTACATTTAAAAAACATTTAATTTCTAATTGCAATAAATATTTATTTTAATTATTCATGTATTTAAGCATTACCTAAAACAATTTTTTAAATTCATATTCGAACATACTATTATAATAATCTATATGTAAAAATATTTTAATATATATCACAATATAAGACTATAATTATTTACTTATTCTCATTATCATCGGTATTAATACATTTTTTTAAGACCCTAGAAAATGGCGTTTTAAAAGTGATAGTGGTTTAAAAATAGTGAGACTCGATTATTTTAATATTAAAAGGTTTTAGTATAAATAGAATTGTTATAAACGAGTTTCATTATTTTAAAACACACCATCTCTCTAGAAACCACTTTTCTAGAGTTCTCTGACTTCTCTCTAGAGGTTCTGTCTCTCTGGTCGTCTGATTGAAGAACCGAGACCGTAGGATTGATCCTCTCGGCAAGCTCTTCAAATTGGACCGATCAGTTTCTCCGTTCGCGTAAGTTGAGTTTCCGCTCTTTTTTTTAGTCTTTTTATGTTTTCTGTTGCATGCAAGCCCTCTTCCGCTTGCATGCGACGTTTTAATCATCAGTATGAGTCTCTACTGATCAGTGATCATAACGGTATGTCCTGATCGTTCTTGTGATGTTTCTATGTGTAGATAGAGCATCCTGTGGAGTTAGAGGTGTTGACGTTTTTAAGGCGTTGACGTTTATAAAGTTGTCTAAACATGATAACAGGTAAAGGAAGCTAACTGTTTTACTTGAATTTCATCTAGAAATCATTCTGATGACTTTGAATTGCATGATTGATTGTTGTATGAGTGCTTGAATTGCGTAATTGAGTGTATGCTTGGATTGTGCTAGATTTCT
>Ga0214544_1002491_pt1 | contig 38746 bp, 16 predicted proteins | sample CNSS3metaG_FD_160074 | JGI IMG/M metagenome (GOLD analysis project Ga0214544, IMG submission 160074) | Root nodule microbial communities from cowpea collected in UCLA plant growth center, Los Angeles, California, USA - CNSS3 | ecosystem: Host-associated > Plants > Roots > Nodule | place: USA...
AAAAACAAAAAAAAATTAAAAAAAATATATATATATATATATATATATATATATATATATATATACAAACCGATTTTTTCAATTTATTTTATTTGAAAATGTAATATTTTAATATTTTAAATAACAAATAATATATATATATATATATTAATTATTTATTTATTTCTAAAATATATAATAAAGAAATTAATAAAAAATAATAAACTAAAAAAACATTTAAAATTTAGAAAATATAAAATTTAAATAAAATTAAAAATAGTTAAAACATAATTAATATTTTTTAATATAAATTTTAAGTATTTTTAATTTAATTTATTTCTTAATATTTTTAATATATATTTAAAAAATAAAATTATATACATATATATATATATATATAATTTTTTATATAATGTATTAAGAAAAATTAAACTAAAAATAAAATTAAAAGAAATATATATATATATATATATATATATATATATATATATATATATATATATATATATATAATATTTTAATTTCTACGATTTCCATTAATATATTTTAATTTTCGAGAATCGATTTTTTGATAATATATTTTAATGTCTAGATGTTGATTTTTGATTATATTTTTGACTTTCGCACGTCAACATCCGAAAAATAATTTTAGAAATGTGATATCTGTTACTTTATTTGAATAGTCAAATATATTTTTCGAATGTTAAAAATTTTAGGAGATGTGAAAGAAATTTTGGAGTTGGAAGAAAGACCGAAAAGAAAAGAATGGCAACGCAAATCCCATTTCTGAGATAATCGGCATGTGCTTTATTCATTGTCGCCGTTTCTCTCTTTCCCTTTACCCTCTTATTTTATTTTTCTTTTTATTTTCTTCAACATCAAATTAATCCACAAAAATTTGTTGGGAATTCAGAAAATTCCATGTGGATCCATAAAATTTACCATCAAACGTTCCTACTTCTTTGGAGTTAACTCTTAAGTTTTTGTCAGTGATAAAAAAAAATAGTTCATTCAGTGTCAAACTATTTTTTTAATAAATTGTTTAAATTTGTGATGAACTCACATACCAGTAATTAATGAATTAACGAGTTTGAAATTAAATGTTACTTTTCTCTTACTTTTATCACAATTACAATATCTCAATAGATTTAAAATTAGCTATTGAATCATTTTCATATTATCACAGCCAACTTTGTTATAGTTTTCTCATATTGTTTTATTCAACATTGAGCAGGACATGGCAGCAGATGATGGTATGTCAGACCCAGCAAACAAATTTATAAAAGTTTCACGAGTTTGTAAACTCTCCAACCTTGATCATGAGAATAATTTATACTTATATCACAGTATAAAACTGTTTTTGCAAATAATGGCGGATCTTGACCAAAATTTCTGGGAAAGCCAAAATTACATACTTAAAATTTACATATTTAATATTATTGTCACTCGTTCAATGAAATTGAATAAACTACATTATCTATCAGATTGTCCATCGTTTTTTCATATTCTTAAACTTATCAAATAATTCAATCATAACTATTTTTTTTTTCGATTTAAATAATCATATTATCTGCAAAATATTTATTTCTCATTTTTCTAATATGCACATATCGATTCAAATTCACATTTCATTTCATTATTATGCGATAAGCAACCATATTGTCATGTTTTGGTCTTCACTCATCTTTTATCAATTCTAAAAAATGAATTTATTCTTTAGTTTTTCATCAATATACCTATTTAAAAAATAAATTTAAGACTAAAAAATAATTTATCATAATATAATCAATAATTGAGAGACATAATTACTAATAAAAATTATGATAATCAATTCACTACCAAGTGAGACAGGAGATTACTTTTTTTTCTTTTGTGGTAACTTAACAAAAAGAAATCAGGTCAGGGTAAGAGATAAATACAACATGTGAAAAACTAAAAAGACAATGAAAATAAAAAAATAAAAAGTATCTTAATTGTTATGAAATAAAGCAAATAACATAGAGAATAATAGATAATAAAGAAAAGGAGAAACAATAGTAGAGAGAATGAGAAAATAGATAGCAACTCATTTGTATATTATCATCGAGAGAAGAGTCTTATTTATAGATACAACATGTAATCCATAAAGGAAACAAATCATCAACTTAGCTAATACAAATATTTATATAAAGAGTAATGAAGTAATGAATCATATGACTATCAATTATACAAGTAAATGCATGTAATCAATAAACAATCATTAATTCATAACATTAATAATTTTGCTTCTTTATTATATTTAATTTTATATATTATTATTATTAACATTAAATGTTATAACTTATAAAAGAAATAAAAAATATCTAATTTTATTTTCATTAACTTTTCAATATATAATTATTTAATTTAAAAATATACACATAATTTAAAAAATTTAAAAAACATAAATAGTTTAACAAATTTTAAATATATATAATTTAAAAAAAATTAAAAAAAATTGGAAAAGTTAAGGGTGTCGAGGCCCCTGCTCTAACGATCCTCCGCACTGTTTGCAATTAATGTTAATGAATAATCATAAAACTTTCTTCTTAATATTGGTTTTAAAATTAATACAAATTTATTTCAGTAAAAAAATCACGAAATTATATGAAGAACATTGGGTATTATATTCTTCTATATTATGTGATGTAAAGTTCAATTGATTTTGTAACGACTTAATCTCCCAATAATAATGAGAATATAATTTAAGTTGACATCACAAAAAAAAACTATTTTGCAATTAATGTTAATGAATGGTCATAAAACTTTCATCTAATTATTGTTGTTAAAATCAATACAAATTTATTTTAGTAAAAAGCATGACATTATATTAGGAACATTAACTATTACATTTTTTTATACTATGTAATTGGTGTAAATATCAATTAACATTTTTTGCAAATAACTTAATTTTTCTATAATTACGAGAATAGTTTATATTTATATCTCACTATAAAATTATATGGCAATTAATGTTAATGAATAGTCATAAAACTTTCTTCAAATTAATGTTGTTAAAATTAATATAAATTTATTTTTGTAAAAAATTAAGAGATTATGTTAAGAACATTAACTTTTATATTTTTTCTATATATACTATGTAAATGATGTGGAGTATCAACTCATTTGTGTAGATGTGGAGTAAAGTAATAAGTTTCAATTATTAATAAAAATTAATGATTAATATTGCGTGTATATTCGTTATAAATCACAGATATTTGAAAATATCAAATAATTAATAAATGTTGTAATGAACTAGGAAAGCAAGATAAAGAAAAACAGAAGGTGTTGCTTCATTATTGGTGATTATTGAAGATAAAGAAAAACACCAAACAGAAAGAGTCTATTCACAAGGATAAGAAACTGAATCTAGAAGCTCTGTACATGACGCATTATGTTGCTTCTCTTAATAAAATAGAAAAGCTCTTCGTTATGAAGGTAGGTGTTGATGCCAAATAAAGCAAAACTGTTTGAAAGGTTTACTAAAAAGACATTGCCACCAAAGAAGGTAATGCACGAAGGGTTTATTTACATATGGCACTGATGGGTCTTTATCTGGGGGAAGAGATTCTTCCACGAGATACAACAATACTTGAACCGAGTCTAATCTACATAAAGAATTATCAAATCCAATCTAAAATTTTAAACTATGGATTTAGATCTTTGTATGTTGTTGGGGTAAGGTGAGTGAAACCACTTGAATCCATCTTTACAACCAGTTTTAGCATTAACTAATAGAAGATCCTCTGTGATGTATGTAACTGGGTTTGTGAGTTCCATAGCCCACAAGATAACTCATCTTCATAGGATTTTCACCCAACACATAATCTGCCTGAAATTGTTCAACCATAAATGTAAAATAGAGTCACATTCATTCTATACTGATGATTATTTGCAAGACTTGCATACCTGAGAAATGGCAAATTTGCGAAGATATGTTGGCTTATACAATTTCTTGTTAAATTATATTAATTTAATATTTAGTTCATTTAATTTATAACGTGACAATTATTAGAATATAAATATATTAAAGTTATGGAACTTATTAAATTAATTCCCTCACTTCTCACTTCTTAAGGATATTGTAGTATTTTATTAAAGTTTTTAAAATATTAGAAGTAAAAATATGACAATTGTTCTTGAGGAGAAAAAAAGCATTATGTTCCAAGAGGGAATGTAAAGAAAAGTTACTTTAACATGAGAAGACTTTGTACTTGATAATTTTATATCATCAATAAATCATTAAAGAAAAGTAAGAGAAGTGAAAACATTGATTAAGATAACTTTGTAATAGATCCAAGTAAGTTCTTAAACTTTTTTAATAATATAATTGTGAGAATCATAATTTCTAAATGTTCCTACTTTATAATAAAGTAGTTTCTTAACTTTGTTAGAAAATTGAAATTATATAAAAGATTTTACATTGGTATCAGAACCAAGTTTAGCAATTTATGATTCTCCATAAAAAGTATTTTCCAAATTATAAAAAGCCTAATTATGGAACTTAGAGATTTTAATTTTTTATTTAGTTTTTATCAAATTGGGTGCACCAGTTACTATTTGATGTACTGCAGTTTGTGTTGTATGGTATGTGTGCAAATATAAAATTCCAAAATTCCCTTTTATGATTTATTAATTGGATTAATTATGTGTCTTTTTGTGGTTCAATTTCAAACTTCTTTTTTTCACTGTGCATTGGAGTTAAATTGAAAACTTTGATTAACATGAATGGATAAAGCAAAATTTGGATTACACGTGAATTTGCAAGCTTTTGGTACTATTACGAATGCTTTGAAAAGTGCATTCACTTACATGTATGGCATAAAGAAAATTCAATTAAGTTGAATTTCCGGTGATTTGCAATTATAATAGAAATTAAAAGTTTTGCTATTATGCTGTTTTCTAAATTGCTCGTCAATGGTAGGAGAATGGACATTGTGCAATGTAGTGGTCACACATGTGTCTGTATTTTTTGTTAAACATTTATATTATAACATAAGTTTTTAATATTTGTAAAGTAATAGTGTGGGTGTGGGTGTGTGTGGATGCATGCATGCGTGTGTAGGTGCATTCGTACGTGTGTGTGTGTGTGTGCGAGTGTGTGTGCGTGATTGTTAAAAAGAAAGTATAAACTGAAAATATCATGGATTTAAATCATCAAAGTTTTCTTAAATTGTGAGATCAAATAAAGATTGGTGTTCAAGATGTGTTTTAACTTCCCACTCATCTATAAAAAGTAAATATTTTTGTTAATATATATGCAAATAATAAAAATAATATGTAGCAATTGGGTTTAAGTAGATATAATAAATAAAAATCATAATTTACTTTTTAAATTTCTCCTTAAATCTTTTTAGAACACATGATCCATAATTTGTTGAGTTTTAAACAACTAAAAATAAAAGTTTAATATTGTGATTTACATATGACACATTAAAAGTATATAATGCTATAAGATATTAGATAAATAATAATAACCTTTTTGATAAATTTATTTTGATGTAAACAAACACTATTGTTATGACGAGTATGGATTAGTAATGAATTTTGTTGTTTTTTGGCAATGAAAAGAAATAAATAAAAATATACAGATTTTTTTGGTAAAAAAGTGCTTATAAGAACATTAAACCCTTTCCCATATTTTCTCAGTAAGTCCTACAAGCAATACAACACAATATGCAATCCCAACATATCAAACAACCAATTCATCCAGCTGAGAAAGCTCATTTTTCATGGAAAGAATTGCAAGTCCACTCTCACTACAAAAAAAATTACGTCTTATCGATTATCACTTTCTATTAGTAACTAAAAAAATTCGTCGGTAATAGTATTTTTTGTACAAATTTTCGACAGGCAAAATTTTATCATTAATATGTCCATCTATAAAATTTATCGATAGGTTAGGGTCCATTTGACATATATATCCGTCAAAAAAGCATATTCTTATCGATGGATGTATCCGTAAGTAATCATTAATGAATCATTTTTTTGTTGATAATTCAAATATGTACTCTATCGACGAATAAATTCGTTGGTAAGTTAGTCAATATATATTATGCACACTTCAAAGTCAGTTTTGTATGTCTCTTTACAACACGCGACCGTACAAAGCAGACTTGCATAAACATTCTAAACCAAAAACAAACCTGCCAATTACAGAGACCGAATACCAAATATTCAATAATAAACATGCAAGCTTATGGATAGATTGTTTTGTATGGGTGTGTGCGAGTGCGTGTGTAGATGGATGTCTATGTAAGTGTGTGCGTGTGAATGTGCGGTTCCGTGTGTGTACATATGTATGTGTTATAATACAAAAATATAAAAAAATACGGAGATACAAGTGCGACTTCTGTTTGACAAAATAAATTTCAAAAGGCTGAGAGGTGTAAAGAAGAAAAAACAACTATGCCCCAAATATATCAATTTCATTTCATATGTATTACAAGCTATTACATAATAAACATCTTACATATGAATGTACGTACGTCCGTATAATAAGGGATAATTAATTCAAGCCTTAAGAGGTCTTAAGAACCAGTTAAATGCCACTATAATATTATAATAATTATCCAACAGGCTGGGAGAAGTATCAAATAATGATTGATACCTAACAACTTTACAAGCTTTATTCATATATTTCTAAATTGTAACGATGTCAACTGGTAATTAGACCAATAACTACTCTTATAATTTCATAATCAAATAAAAAAACGATAGATATAAATGATATTATGCCAACAAAAAAATCCTACAATTGATACTGTAATTTTCTCTTGTAGTTGAGTTATCTTTCTATTATCTTCAACTTTATAAGAGATATATTTAGTTATGGAACAAGTAGTAAAACATATTCTAACTGCTGTACCTAGTTGGGTGATTCCTTCAGTAACTTTTCTCACGAATCCTTTTTTAAAATAAAACAAAATAAAATAAAATAAAAATAGAATAATAATAAAAATGAAAAAATAAAATAAAAGTAGAATAAGATAAAAATAAAATAAAATAAAAGTAAAATAAGATTATGAGAAGTAAAATATATTATAATCCGAAAAAATTGGGTATTGACAACTATTATTGCTTTTTAATATCTCTTGTACAGATAAAAGAAAAAATTAGCTAAGTCTAAATATAAAGAATAGAAAAATAGAAAATTAACCACTAAAAAGATACGTAACTATATGATTTTGTGATTAACGAATCCAACCAGCAACAATTTAAAAAGTTATGTTGTGTGTCACTTTTCTACACGGTAAATGCTTGAATAATGTGTGCAAGACCTAGAAATCTGTATGCCTTAGTTGTAGTGTTGTGAGTTGCAGAGGTTAGATGTAAGGAAAAGCTTTAAATGTTAGGAGTCTTGAAAGCAAGCTAAACCAGACATTAGACATTAGACGACTCTTGTAAATGTTAGACAAGTCTCAACCAGACACGTTTAACAAAGAGTATCTGGTATATTTGACGAGTGTTTACCAGACAAGTGGTTTATTAGACTACTAGTCCTGGCAAAGGTGTTAGGCCACTGCCTGAAAGACTTGTTTTCTGTGTTAGCAGTTTCTATGCAACAAATTTGTGAAGGTTTAGGCTAGGTTTATTATTGATCCAGAAAATGAAAGGAACTTTAAGGAGCTTAAGAGGAATGTTCAAGACCAGTTTGAGTTAGGACTTGTTGACCAATTTGCCAAGTTCATTGCACCAATTACTGAACCAGAACTTGATATTCTGAGAGGAATGGTCATACAATGTGAACCACAACAACAAGCACAAAATCAGTGATGACTAATGCACATCAGTTTCAGTTTCAGTTTATTCCTCTTATCTTTGTTGCTTTTGTTAGTGTATTTTTACTGGTTTGCTGTTATTTTTGCATTTGTTTTTTGTTTTAATTAGCTAAAATTAGATATTAGGTTTTGTTTTTGGTTTTGATTTCATATTTGGTTTTTTATTTTAGTTAAATTGATTGATTAGAAATTGATCTCTTACTTTTGTTAGATGTTTGTAGTTTTCTTAGATAGCCAATTGTAGATACTAAAGTATGGTTTTAAGTCTGTAATAGATAGTTTTTTTAGTTGTTATCATTAGTTAAGGGTAGCTAATGTGATTCATTGTCTCAATCATAGTAGATAGATTAGTTTGTTGCTTTACTTAACTTTTCTTAAACTGATTTTTTTCTTTTAGTTTCTACTAACATAACAAGTGTTGATTCTAACTTTACTACAATTCATTAACACCACTAACACGATTTTTTATGGTGTTACTTCTATAGGTTCTATTAATCAAAGTTTTTATACTAGTTCATATATGGTTTCACTTATTTTTTGCAGCCAATCTATAGTTGTAGTTTCAACTTTTTGGATAAATAATACTTTTTATCTTCATTAATTTTTTAGAGTTGTAGATGTAGAATTAGATTATGATTCAGAGTTTAATAGTAGTATGATACATGACTTTACTTTTGTTAGTGACTTGTAATTGCTATCTCATAGTAGTCTAGTTTAGTTAGTTCTTCTCAATCTGCTTTTGACTTTAGTCTCTACTAATGTAATCATTTGTACTAATTTGCTGCTACTAACTCTTTAACTAATTTTTTGCTGATGCATTCAGTTTTACTAATTTGTTTTTACTTTGTTTTTGTTGATTCAATTAGTTTATTAACTTACTAAACTTACTATTTTTTTTTCTGTACTTTTTCAATTGCTAACTCTACTAATCCGTAATAACTGTGTTTGCTGATCTAATCAGTTTTACTAACTGTATTTGCTAATATCAGTTGACTAATAGTTTTCTTTTACTAACTTTTTCACTAATTTTCTAGCTAGTTCCAGTTTTTGTGTTCTGACTTAGTCTCTTATTTTGCAGGCTTAACTACTAATTCTTATTCTCTATTCTAATTGGTTTGATTCGATCATACTTCTTATTAATTTGATACTGTTACAGGTTTGACATACTAAATTTAGTTTGTATATTTAGTCTTTTTACTTTAGTGATGCTACTTTCATTGATTTTTGTTGCAATTCTAGTATTCATAGGCACTACTACATTTTTTTGTTGCTTTTAGTGTGTAGCCTTGATTTTAATTTTGTTTGTTTGTTTCAATCCTGTAGAGGTAGATTTAGTTTTAGAGTTAGTTCGTATAGTTAATTTTGCTTGCATGTTTGGATGGATGGTTGTGCGAATAAGTGTGTGTGGGAATGCATGGGTGTATACGTGCGTGTGCATGTGCGTACATACGTGTTAGTGTTATAATTTAAATATTTAAAAAATTCAGGCACGTAAGTAGAATGTAAAACTGGAATCTAATTTGAACTTCTGGTTTATAGCATACAAACAGTTTTTTTTTATTTCAGGATCTCTTTGACTAGAATATTGTAAGATGGGGTTCGTTGAATTTTTTTTTTTAAAAATGGGTCATGTCGTTATCTGACGACTTCCAGGGTGAAATCGTCATTCCCAAGACCGATTTCGTTTTTTATTTTTTTTTTAAATAAATGTCGTTACATCACATAACGGTTTTTATTTAATAGAAAAGTGAAGTCGTCCTGTAGCATGACGACTTTACTTTTCATTTTTTTTAACTTTTTAGTTTTTCAATTTTAATTATTTATTTTTCTTTTTCCTTATTTTATTTTTTAAATATTTCAGATTTCTTTTTTTTTTTAATTTAACGGTTTTGCTTATTTTTTTTTCAATTTTGATTGATTTTTTTATAATTTTTCAGTTTTTGTTATTTGTTTTTTTTAAATTGATTAGTTATCGATATTTTTTAAATTTTTAATTTTTTTTCAAATTTTGTTAGATATAAAAATTATATTAATTGTATTTGTAATTATTTTTAGTTTATTTTTATTATGTAATTTTATATTATCTAATCTATTTTATTAAATTTATTTTATTGTAGGAATAAAAATAATTTCAAATACAATCAACATAATTTTTATATCTAACAAAATTTGAAAAAAAATTAAAAATTCAAAAAATATTAATAACTAATCAGTTTAAAAAACACAAATAACGAAAACTGAAAAATTATAAAAAAATTAATCAAAACTGAAAAATAAAAAAATAAGCAAAACCGTTAAATTAAAAAAAAAGAATTTTTTTTTGAAATATTTAAAAAATAAAATAAGAAAAAAGAAAAAGAAATAAGTAAATTGAAAAACTGAAAAGTAAAAAAAAAATGAAAAGTGAAGTCGTCATGCTACAGGACGACTTCACTTTTCTACTAAACAAAACCGTTATGTGATGTAACGACATTTATTTAAAAAAAAAATAAAAAACAAAATCGGTCTTGGGAATGACGATTTTACCCTGGAAGTCGTCAGATAACGACATGACCCATTTTTTAAAAAAAAATTCAACGAATCCCATCTTACAATATTCTAGTCAAAGAGATCCTGAAATACAAAAAAACTGTTTGTATTTCAGGATCTTACAAAAAAATTCAATCGTTATCTGACGTAACGAAATTCATTAAAAAAAAAAAAAAAAAAAAGCGAAACCGGTCTTAAGGATGACGACTTCGACTTGACCCATTTTAAAAAAAAAAAATCAACGAATCCCATCTTACAATTTTCTGATCAAAGGGACGCTGAAATACAGAAAAGCCGCATACAAACACTGCTATGTGATTTTGCTGCTTTTCATCTTTGATTTTCATGTTCAGTGCTTATAATTCAGTTCAATTGATGTTTCTTAGTTAGCTTTAACATCTTAAACATGTGTTAGAATTAGTTAGTCTCTTTGACGTGAGTTCATGATTTTAGGAATTGTGCTTTGTGTTTGATCTTTTACTTGATTCAGTGTCTTGAACTTCAATTGATCTTGTTCTAAGCTATTTCCATTGATCAACTCATATTGTAATTCATTGTCTTGCATTTAAATCATATGCTCTGTGTATATGCGAGAGCATTGACTCATTGTTCAAGAATAATAGTTGAAAGATTTTGGCTGGCCTTGGTTTCAATTGTGAATTTTGTAATTTTTGTGTTTTCAACCAGTTCTAAATCATATTGTGAATATTGAGAGTGTATAAAGTGTGTCTCGTTCATCATAATAATATAAATAACATTATCAGTTCATTGAGTCATTTTATCGAGCAATTTTAGGTTTCAATGTAGCTTTAGTATTTTTGTACAGTTTAGCCTTTCCATGTACATATTATGCATCATTTTAGTGATTATTACAGGTTTCATGCATATAGTTTAATTTTGCATACCAAACCACATAACCATGGTATTGTCATGTTAGTTCATTGTCAAATCTGTCAAACTTGGTTTTAAAGTGTAGTTTTAAGAATTTTCAGTTGTTTGACAATGTTGCATTCATATCATGCATGATTTTACTAGTTCTAATGTGTCTCATTCACTTGCATTGTATATAAATCATATATGCATCTCATATCACGTAAGCACTTAATCTGTCACGCTGCATTCACTGCCAAATTTGCCAAGGTGGTTTTCAAATGTGATTTTGTGATTTTCGGTTTCTTTCCATATTTTCATTCATATCATAATTATTTTTAGGTATCTAGACATGATCCATCATTCATTCATGCATAATACATATTTCCAGTTCACTGTGGCATTTCATCAAACGCGTTGTAAATTTTTAGTTTTCTCTTAGGTATTTCAATAAACACTTTTTGTTTTCATATTTTTGGCATAATTTTAGGTAGTTTTAAATTATAGAATATGTTCCCTATGATTTCTTAACACATTTCGTGCATTCACATCTCATTTCCATGCATTAGAAATCACTTTAGGAGATTAAACCAAGGCATTTAGAGTTGTAGAATCATACATTATGTCCATATTTTAGTTTAACTTTGTATATAGTTCATGCATAATTTCATTGCCAATATCCTTCATAATTTTTACTATTTTTGCGGATTGATACTTAAGTTGCTCTCTATACTTCATTAGGGGAAATTTGAGATTTTATTACTTTTATGCGACTAAAAGAGTTTGGACCCGGGCCTTGTCAGAAGCTACTAAACCTTGCCAAAGATTCATGTGGTTGTGTCGGTTACCTCGAGGGAGGAGTATCACCTTGCATGGATGTGTGCATTGAGATGTGAATTGCCTAGGGGCACAATAAGATGAGACTATCCAAACTCTGCTAAAAACAAGATTCACATAAATAAAGTGCCTAGTAGGTGAGATTTGATAGAGGTCACTTGTGGTCATGGTTGGATGGTTCTTTCGGAGCTCTACGTTGTAGCAATACCACAAGGAGATTAACCCTGTCACACGTTGATGGAGTGGAGGATCTGATTCAATTCCAAAACCTTCTCATATGTGGTTAGGTCTCTAAGACGTGCTCAAGTTAATCCAGACTTATTTTCAGAAAATAGATTCATGATTCATGCATTCTCACATGCTGATGTATTCACATTGATGAAATATAGAGGGCAAGAGTTGGTTATATTATTTTGAGGATTTATGATGAACTCTTATGTATTTTATATGTTAGCTTAACCTTCTCGTCTGTTTTTGTACTTTGTTGCTTTGTCTTGCTATGATCGTGTGATTATATGCAGAGGGTAGTGCACAACTAGGAAATGAGTTGAGGGCTTGGAGTTGAACCTAAAGTTACTTCCTTTCATCTTAAGCTTCTTCTTTTTTTTTTTTTATGTAATTCCATGAATGTGAACCGATGTCTTATGTTAAAACTTTTTTATAGTTGGATGTAATGAGAAAACTCAACGAGTCCTTTGAAATATTGTTTTTTAATAAATGATTTCTCCTTTACATTTAAGGTTTTGATACAGGTTCAAATAAAAATAATTTCACGTGCACAGTTCAATCATCCTGGTATTATGTGTCTGTTGGGTTCTGAGAATACGAGCATAAAACACTCGCTTCAAGCAAGTGAGAAATATTGAGCGATCGTGGAGCGATATTTTTTATTTTTTCTCGTTACATATCATAAAAATATGGCAATGCCACTGGTTAGTGCATGAAAATGTATTTAAAACAACAGAAATCTCTTTATACCATTGAATCTGTATATCATCTCATTCTAGAGCGCCCTCGACATCCGTACTTACATTTTTAACGCAGTGGCTGAAAGTTGGGCACATTTTTAAACATATACAACGAAGAGACACGTCTTTTTCTCATTAAAAATTACGCCAAGTTTACATTCTAAGGAAAAAAATTTGAAAGAGGCATTAAAATGGCAATTAGAAATTAAGATGACAGGCATTGACGATGTTTACGGAGCCCTCCATGCATGATTTGTTCTGGGTCTTTATCCTGTAACGCTTCACTTAGAAGCCTCCAGTTGTCAAATAGAAAAAGCTAAGCCAGCATTTTGTGGAGTGCAATGGCATTTACAGGTTTGAAGAGCTCAAGGCCATCATTTTACACTGTTCATTCAACGCCAGAAGTTGGGCCTCTTTCTTGTCAAGCATCGCACTCAACCTCACATTCTCCTGCATAAGTTTCTGAACTTCAGCCTCTTTCTGCATTTTCTCACCCTCCAATTGAGTAGTCTTTCCAACTAGCCTGCTCAAGAGAAAAAATGGAGCAGTAAAAAAACAAATAAATCTTGTTTTAAAAAGAAAACGTGGGGATATTAACACGCCCGTGTTACACAATCATGCATAAAAAATTGAATAGGTACATACACACTGTCCATCCCATCCTACCCATGTTCATGTTATCTTACATATTAACATACTTTTGGGCCTCAGACTTATGCTTCAATTGGCGTAGTATTAGCAATAACACAACTTCCTAATGTTCTAAAAGTTATTTTTTCTTGTGTGGCTATATAACCAGCCTCCATTAGTACAAACCCTGACAAGAACCGGAACAAATTATAGACGAAAATAATGTTTGTTTATGGAAAACAGTGTTACACCGCAGGTATTCAGCGACCTGGTTCTCACCTCAAATATTTACCAAATCCAAAAACAACTCTCCCTCTCAACCCCTCTTATTTAAGGGCAACTCCTAACTAACGAACTATGATTCTCTCATACTCTCCTAGCTTACTAATCTGTAACACCCAAGAAAAAGCCAACAAATACAAGGACATTTGAAGAATATAATAATCTAAATTCAACAGAGTAATAGAAGGTAGCCTGAACAGAGGGGGGTACTTCCAATAACATCCATCAAACAGGTGTTGAAAGTGATTTGAAAAGCAGTTAAATTTTGTGCAGTAGTAGCTAATGCCAATCAGAAACTATCCAAATTAATCGGTATTCACCGAAAGAAAAATTAAGAACACCTTTTTTTAGGTCGCCACAGTTGGGAGTAGCAGGAAAAATACATCATAAACTATATACGCACAGAAACACAAAAATCTGCAAATTAACAGAAACGATAAACATGCCAACTTCTAATAAGGTGATATTTTAACATATAAAACAAGTAACTTACTAGGGTGATCTATGTTATACTCAAACAAATTACTAATTTTAGTAAGCTAACTGGACAAACTGAATGTAAGTTACTCAATTAGAAGTTATAAAAGAGAAGACTTCATCATGGGACAAGGAGGGGGCGATGGGGGCCACGAGGAGAGGTTATAAATAATCAAATGGGTCAGATTTTGTTCAAAATGAAGAAGCACTATGATCATTGGATAACCAAATCAAAATGAAGGAAACTAAAACTGAGAAGCAAGTTAGCTCTCTTAAATGACACTAAAAAAATAAATTTATAATATAAGAATAACATGAAATGGGCTCCTGATATCCAAGTCCATAATAAACACTGTCCCTACGCATGAGGATGCCCCCCCCAAGTTGGAAAAAAGGACAATTATTTGGCACAGTTTAAACACACATGCCATCCAGTATAAAAGTATATTTAAGCATAAAAAGGCAGCAGGAAGTGGGCCATCTAAGTCAAACAATTTGAAGCAGGTCAAATAAACACAACCAATTGCATATATAAATATTTACCGTTCAAATAGCCTTTCAATAGTTTGGAATTGCTTCTCTGAAGAAAGTAACGTTTCTCTTACTGTGATTAAACTACTAACATATGACTTCAGAGACTCAAATTCCCGTTTCACCCGGGAAAGCTCTTCTTCATTTTCAGAAGCACGTTGTCTCTGTCTAGTTGTTTCTTCAACCAAATCTGCAACTCTTTGCCGCATGTCATTTAAAATACCATTTGTACCCAAAGCAAAACGCTCCATCTCTTCTAATTTCATGGACATACTCTCTAACTGAGCAGACTTCCGCATATTTTCTTCTTGACCTAAACTCACTTTTTCCTTCTCCATTCTAGTTTCTGATTCTGCCAATAAAACCCTTTTGACAAGGGCTTCCATCACATCTGTGACCATCTGAACAGACTTCAGTATCTCACCTATATAAACTGCATCTTGTTCGTCTAATGAGCCAAGCTGACGGTTAATTCCTATCCAAGATTCTTCACCTGGATCATCAAATGAAGAAAGATCAACATTCCTAGACCAACCTGATAGTGGAATCCCATCTTTGTCAACAAGCCCTACCCCATCTAACTTTTTTATGCCACAAGATGTATGGGCTAGATGAGGAACCGCCATGATTCTAGCTTTTGATCTTAAGTAGGACAACACGGTAGAAGTAGTCTTGACTCTTCGCCATAGAACCTCTAAATCCTTTCTTGCATCTTCCTCTGAGCCATGTATACAAGCCTTTACTTCCATTATCCTTGCCTCCAATATATCAACTTGAGATTGACTTCTTTCAATATTCTGCTTCCAAGTTTCATGAGACTGACTCAGCTTAGATTTCAAATCTGACATACCATCATCTGCTGCCATGTCCTGCTTAATGTTGAATAAAACAATATGAGAAAACTATAACAAAGCTGGTTGTGATAATATGAAAATACGTAACAAACAATTGTAACTATAAATATATGGCAAAATTCAATCAAAGAGAAAGCATGAAGATATAAGGCATCTGTAACTGGGATTCAATTGTAAGAACCAATTTCATAACTGCAATATAAGGATGCAGCTATGTGCGCAGATGCCAAGTATTGAAGTAAACCTAAAATGAAAGCACAATTCACAAGAAAATCGTTAACCTTTTAATCTTATATTTATGAAGCTTAGACACGGCTCCTCAATACTGTGTCTCTGAGCCCAACACATGTTTGACACCAACACATATATGACACTTGTAGGACACATGTCAGGCACCTTGTTAAATTGTCAAATTTAAAAAAACGTTTTTTCGCAGCTCCAACATTCCTGGAGCATGCTCCAACACCATTATAACACAACGTTAATGAGGGCAGACACAATGATCTCTTTAAGTTGGAAAGTAAGAAACTTATTGTGGAAGTTTCTATTTCTCCTTTAAACAAACAAACTGTCTATTTCACATTTTACAAAGAAACTTTAGAAGATGTCTTTTTCAATGACGATGATCAACAAAAGGAAGAAATGTCTTAAATTAATTAGATCCTCTTTTCATATTTTGAATTCGAGAAGGATGGATTGATGCTCATACTCACAAAGGTTGCCCCGTCCCAACACATGCATCATAAATATTAAATACACCCAAGAAATTATGCAGCAGTCGCAAATAGCAGATATTAAATGGTGGCATATATCATTATTATGCATAAAAAAAATAAGTTGTATGCAAAAAAATTTAAAATAAAATGCATAAAACTGACATAATATTAACTCAATTGTCCAGAGACTTGCTATAGATGACAAGAGAAGCAGAACACATGCCAAAACCATGACAACCATAGCAACCGCAATAGTGGACAAGCCCACAATCATGGATCCAAGAAATTCTACTACGTAAAAGTGTCATAGCAGCTACACATAAATATAAACATTGTATCGTTTACAAACAATAATTCGTACATAACATATATTTTGGGGTCCGGAGGCCTTTTGAAGCCAGAAACTATGAAGCTTATAACATCCACCTATTCTAACAAGAAATAAGTACAGCACTGATATTAGACAAATAGCACGGCATCGTTCATGTTTCCCAGATTTCAAATCTCATGCAATGACCAGAACTTCTAATCAAGATCCTAATACAGAATTGATTCAAACCATACTGAGCCATTATCCTGCAGGGACTATTGGAAAGCCAACTACCTACTCTATAAAAACACATACCCATAAAGTTTAACAAAGTACAGTCACTGTTTGAAACTGGGCTCGACGCAAAGGAAACTTAATTCAAATAGGTAACCGCAGTATACCTTCAAAAATTGAAAATAGATAAACAAGCAACCGACAAAAACAGCTAATTGTTGTATATGCTATAATTCTTCGGACTTTGCTTTCTGCAAGAGTTATTCTTAATTGTTATTATTATCTTTGTAGATAACAAAAAGCTCTCATGCTTAAATCTATTGCACCTACCAGTTAAAGATCGAAGCAATGCGTCAAACGGTTATCTCGACAAACAGAACTAAAACAAACCTAAACAGTATCAACTGAGATTCCCCAATTTCTTTTTTCTTGAACACTTTAAAATGATATAAGAGAAGAAGGGGGAATCGAAATTGAAGAGAAAGTTGAATACGAAAAGGTGAAACCGAATACCCACCAAAAGGAGTAAAAGGGAAAAAAATTGGAGAGTTTGGATACGGAACAAAGGATGAGAGAAAAACAGAAGAAAAAAAGAAGAAGATGAATATAGTGAAAGAAAACAACAATCAGACAGAGAGAAAACCTGGTAAGATGAAAAGTGTTAAAGGAAGAAGAAGATGATGATGAAGGTGTTAGGGCTCTGTGTTGCTATCTTTCTTTCTCTTCGTTGGGAAGAAAAAAGAAAAGAAGGGCAACGAAAACCCATTTCTGAGATAATCAGCATGTGCTTTATTCATTGTCGCCATTTCTCACTTTCCTTTACCCTCTCTTATTTTATTTTATTTTTATTTTTATTTTCTTCGACATCAAATTAATCCACAAAAATTTGTCGAGAATTCAGAAAATTCCATGTGGATCCATATAATTTACCACCAAGAATTTCCTAATTCTTTGGAGTTAACTCTTAAGTTTTAGTTAGTTGTAAAAAAAATAGTTCATTCACTGTCAAATTATTTTTTTAATAAACTAATTAAATTTGTGACGAACTCGAATGAACTCACAAACCAGTAATGAATTAACGAGTTTGAAATTAAATGTTAATTTTCTCTTACTTTTACCACAATTACAGTATCTCAATAGACTTATTATTTAAAATTAACTATTGAATCATTTTCATATTAACAACTTATGTTCTTATGAATTTATACATGATTTAGTTATTTATATAATTTAATATTATGTAACATTAATGTAATATAATATTTTATTGGTGTGATTTACTACTTTTCTTTTTAATATAAAGTAGAAATGTTAAATTATTATTGTATTTGGAGTACTATGTAATGCTTAAATGTCATTAATACTTTTAATATTATTTTTATACTAGATAAATTTTACAAGTTTACGAAATAAATTTACACGTTTATAAAAGTTTCACGAGTTTGAAAACTCTCCAACCTTGATCATGAGAATAATTTATATTTATATCACAGTATAACACTGTTTTTGCAATTAATGTTAATGAATAATCAAATACTTTCTTCTTTATATTGGTTTTAAAATTAATACAACTTTATTTCAGTAAAAAAATCACTAAATTATATTAAGATCATTGGTTATTATATTCTTCTATATTATGTGATGTAAAGTTCAATTGATTTTGTAACGACTTAATCTCCCAATAACAATGAGAATATAATTTAAGTTGACATCACAACAAAAAACTATTTTGCAATTAATGTTAATGAATGGTCATAAAACTTTCATCTAATTATTGTTGCTAAAATCAATAAAAAATTATTTTAGTAAAAAGCATGACATTATATTAGGAACGTTAATTATTATATTTTTCTATATCATGTAATTGGTGTAAAGTATCAATTAATATTTTTTGCAAATAACTTAAGTTTCTAGTATGACGATAATAGTTTATATTTATATCTCACTATAAAATTATATGGCAATTAATGTGAATGAATAGTCATAAACTCTCTTCAAATTATTGTCGTTAAAATTGATATAAATTTATTTTTGTAAAAAATTAAGAGATTATGTTAAGAACATTAACTTTTATATTTTTCTACATATACTAAGTAAATATGTGGAGTATCAACTCATTTTTCTAGATAACTTAATCTTTTTATGATAATATGGTTTGTCGTCTTGAATTAATGAGACATTATGTAAGGAGATTGAGGTTGAACTTATTATTTATAATTAATTAATAATATTTTCAATGCAATGATGATAATGGTATAGTAATTCTACAATAAATAAATAAGCCTAAACAAATTTTTTATAATTTATCAAGTATTTACTTAAAAAATGTAATATATTAAATATTCAATATTAAAAAAAATATGTTGACTTATATTTATTTAATGATAAGAAAAGAAATACACATTCCATTGACTATAATAATATAACATCATTTGTTGTGAGATACAACTAAAACACCAAAATTTATGAATTGGTCATGTAAATTGGCTTAGAAAGTAAAGTAATAAGTTTCAATTATTAATAAAAATTACTGATTAATATTGCGTGTACATTCTTTATAAATCACAGATATTTGAAAATATCAAATAATTAATAAATGTTGTAATGAAGTAGCAAAGCAAGATAAAGAAAAGCAGAAGGTGTTGCTTCATTATTGGTGATTATTGAAGATAAAGAAAAACACCAAACAGAAAGAGTCTATTCACAAGGATAAGAAACGGAATCTAGAAGCTCTGTACATGACGCATTATGTTGCTTCTCTTAATAAAGTAGAAAAGTTCTTCGTTATGAAGGTAGGTGTTGATGCCAAATAAAGCAAAACTGTTTGAAAGGTTTACTACAAAGACATTGCTACCAAAGAAGGTAATGCACAAAGTTTATTTACATATGGCACTCATGATGGGTCTTTATCAAGGGAAGAGATTCTTTGACCAAGATACAATATCAATGATACTTCAACGGAGTCTAATCTGAATAAAGGATCGATATCAAATCCAATCTAAAATTTTAAACTATGGATTTAGATATTGACACCTTGTACATTCTTAAATTTTTACTTTTACTTAATATGCAACTTCTACTTATTTGAATTAAGCAGCGATAAGGTGGTTCAGTAATTAGATGGAAGGAAAATAAGATAAAAGTTGTAGGTTTGATCTTCCGCCAACTATTTGAAGAAATAAGATTGATTTGTTAGGTTTAAAAGGGAGAAGAAATAAGATTGATTTGTTAGGTTTAAAAGGGAGAGTGAAAAAAGTTGTGGATTCAACCACGATAGATTTAGCAGATAAGTTTTAGAAGGAGAATGGTACGGTGGAACTTGCGATTAAACCAGATAAGAGAGCAACAAAGAGGGCACTGTTGTATGTTGTTGGTTCTGTTTGCATTGAGTTGTTTCTGAAATCGTTGTATGTCTCATTAAGGAAAGGACCACCAACTAGTGCTCCATATGCTACATTAGGATTGGGGTAAGGTGAGTGAAACCACTTGAATCCATCTCTACAACCAGTTGTAGCATTAACTGGAATAGAAGATCCTCTGTGATGTATGTAACTGGGGTTGTGAGTTCCATAGCCCACAAGATAACTCATCTTCATAGGATTTTCACCCAACACATAATCTGCCTGAAATTGTTCAACCATAAATGTAAAATAGAGTCACATTCATTCCATACTGATGATTATTTGCAAGACTTGCATACCTGAGAAATGGCAAATTTGCGAAGATCTACTGGCTTATACAATTTCTCACTACAATATAGTGTCTCCGTTTGAGATGTCATCATGTAGTCACTGTAAAGAATAGTTAAGAATGCAGAAGCCACTGCATGTTGCAAAGCGTTCCATGGCACCAGCCATATCAGTCCACCTGTTACATGGTGATAGTTGGTTCATCCAATGGGAAAATTAATATTTGATATGTTCTTTGCCATCTTTTTGCATTATTAACATGAAATTCTAGGTACCCTTTAGTCTGAATTAACGAAAAAGAATAGGCAGACACAAATTATGCAAATGCTAGAGAGAAGAAATGAATCGTACTTTCTGTTCTGTTGGTGGTGGCTGTTGGTGAATCAGGTAGAAGCGTGCAGATGAGGATTTCAACACTTTCTCTGTACATCTGAAGGTCAAGGTTCTCTGCATCTGGGATGTTTCTTGCCCCAAAGAAACTTATTCTGGACAAAAGAACCTAGTTCATAATCACAAAATACATGAAGAATATCTATCACAAAGATTAATATGCCTAATTCATCTGAGAGATACCAGGGAAAAGTGAATAAAATAAGTGCTTGATTTCTGCGTAATTTTTAGAGTAGAAGAAGCTTTAACACTAGCAATCAATTGAAAACATGATTAGAACGACTTTCCAAGAGAATGATACTGCATGGACTATTTCCCAAAGGCTAAAACACTGCATAATAGCCAGTAGTTCATCTAAGACCCTAATCACCGGAATAAGTCAAGTAATGTTTATACACTCTCAATTATACACAGGTAGGAGCGATCAAAAAATTCAAATATATAAGATTAAAGAGAATTTTTTTTTTTTTTCATATACTTAGTAATAATTTTAGCAAAACTAGGAATACACCTACACACCCTCGTGTACGCAGGTCTGTCAGTGATCATTGATCATAAGTGGTACCTGAGTTGCAGCATGTTTATCATCCCAGCTAAACCACGATACGCTTCCTAAACCGCCAAATGCTTTCTCATTCTGCTCTGTCACATAATTGAGATATGAAGGATCCTTAGTTGCATGATAGAGCCATACACCTGCCCATAAGAGTTCATCCCCAAAACCAGATGAGTTATAGTAGTTCCGCACTTGAGGGATGCTGACACTGTAGGAAACTCTATATGTATCAGCAAAAATAAACAGCTGTTGAGCATGTCCGAGGAGAATCCTAGAATAAGTGAAGTCAATCTCCTTAAAAACAAGAGATGCTGAAGCCAATGCAGCTGCAGTTTCAGCCGCAACTTCTGTTCCTGGAAAAGATGAGTTAACTTGAGTGAGTGGCCTTTCTTCATCCATGTCTTCAGGCCTTTCCCAGCAATTATGATCCACCTCAGGATCCCCCACCTTCAATCAACAAAACAAATACATGCTTGATTTAATTCAGTTTCTTTACAGTGTTTGATAAAAAACTGGGGAAATAAGTAGTTGACCTGAATGTAGAGCACTTCTGGGAAAGGGTGTGCATTAACAAGATAATCAGTGATCCACTTCAACGAGTCAAGTGCATAGTGTAGCTGCTTCACCGCGTCCATGCGATCTCCATATTCAAGAATCGCCCAAGACAACACAGTTGCAGTGAAAGCCATGGGGAACCCAAATTTGATGTGGTCACCAGCATCATACATTCCTTTCGACAAATCCAAATCCGCTTCACTCCCATCTCGAAGCCCAGAATCCCCTCGCCACGAAATCCTCTGATTCTCCACCTTACCCGCTACAAGCACAATTTTTTCAACAAAAAATCAACTTGGGTATTTGCGAAACATAGTAATAATCTTAACGTTGGTTATATTACATTTCTGGACGTCGAAAAATTGCAGAGCCAATTGAAGAGCAGAGGCGTATTTCTGAACAACGTTGGTGGGGTGAGAAGTGAGTTGAGCGGAATCAGAGTGACGAACCTCAAACTTGGTTACTACAGAAACAACAGCAGCACCTAGTAGGAGACCTGCGATCATGGACACTGTTAACCACCAAAACAAGGCAACAACGTTGTGCTTTTTGTTGGGTTCTTTAAGCTGGTGTAGTTCCATTCAATTGAAAATAAGGTGATTACTACGGTTTGTAAGCTAAGTGATGCTGATTTTAAACCACTAATACAGAAGAGAGTGTAGAGTAAGACAAGTAGAGGGTGTTGTTCTACTTTGATGTTGTAAAAATGATAGTGAAGTAAAAAACTATAACTGCTACATTATTATTAATTATTAAACAAAGCATGAGAATCCAAGACGCAACTGTAACGAGTGATTGTGCCGCCGGAGAAGGGTGCCACTTAGAACGTACAGACAAGGATTTGAGGTTCTTCTGCTGATTATTTGTAGAAAGGTTTGGGTGTGCTCAAAAAATATGCCAACTCTTCTTATACAAAATATTTGTCTATTTTTATTCTTTTCTTAATATTTAACCCTAATAATTAATTAATATTAATAAAAATAATTTAGTTGTTTTATAAAATATGATTTTAAAATTTTAAAATTATTATATTTATCAAATCACTAACAAAGTTTCTTTTTATTCCGCTTTATCTTCCCAGACCTCAAATCACTCCTTAAGTAACAACTGATCTTTTGTCTTTACTGGAGGCCTTACCTCAGGTATACAAACTCGCCAACCATTTTTCACGGAATGCAAGCAAAAATTTTAGAAAACTCATAAATATTATTGTGTAAGCAGCTAAAATTTTTATGTAAAAAATTGAACCTATAATACAGCTAAAATTTTGATATAATAAATTGAAGCTATGATACATTCTACCCCTGATACAAAAAGAAAAACTATGACTTTCTAATCTACAAAATTATGCCCATATTGCCATGACTGACATGCCCCCAGCACCTAGCAAAACTGCCACAAATGCTAGAGCCATTATCTTTGTGCTGCCTTGTATCTTAGACCCCATAAAATCAGGAGCCAATAGTTCAACCAGTGCCATATAGTTCAAAAGTCCTGCAGATATAGCATTCAGAACCCCCTCTACAATAAGCGACTTTGAACTAGTGTCGCTGTAAACATTCGACAATGCGATCCCCAATACAATTCCCAAGGGAGTTGTAGTAGAGAAGAAGAAAACCATTACACCTTTCACCTTCGTTCCATATTCAGCCTGTCACAAAAACATCAAACTATTCTCACTCACTTCTTTAAATACAACCACAAAATTATACTTCACTCTAAGTCTTCTTAAATCACACTAAAATTCATTTCTTTCCTTAATAAAAAGATAATAAAATTCTAATAATTACTTATTATATTTTTAATTATTTATTTATTTTCATGATAAAACAAGTTAAAAAAAATTTAACTTTTTTTATTTGTACAAAACAACTTATAATTGTTAAGTGTATATATAAAGTTACTCACCAATTCCTTAATTAAGGTTAACATATTCAGTTCATCATGTAACGTTATTGCTAGTGAAAAAATAGCACGTATGATTCCAATTTCGATAAAAACGATATAAATTTCAGTAAAACACCATGATCTAGATTGAAAAGATATTTCTATTAATTATTAGAGTGGGTGAAAGTGTACTTGATCTTTTAATTTATTTTTTTTCTCCTATTGCATAAGTAAATTATAGATGGTGAGATAAGATGAATGAATGACCTGAAGTATACAACCACCTAAGCCCATTCCTTCAAACATTTGATGGAAGCATATCGCAGCAATGAGAGGCCTAATCGTGCATGGATTCATCGAAGCTCCCATTGACAAACCAATCACCACTGAGTGCACCACAATCCCTAACTCCAACACCTAAATCATTCCCCAAACCACATCAAATTAATGTTAAAACACTCTAAAACAACCATGACAATGATAAAAACTATTTCAAATCACTCTATTAGATTAAATCAATAAGGACATTTTAACTAAATGTATGTCTATTAAATATGTCTTAATTAATTTATATGCAATAGCCTTAAACATGACTAAGATATGGAAATTTCAGTGTAATTTGGGAAAACAGAAACCTAAATGTGATTTATGTGTTGATATTTTACTTAAACTTTGACAATATCATTTCATTTGAAATTTTTTTAAATTAAAACTACCATTTGTTCTGATATTGAAAAGATAACTAACCTGAGCCACAACACGATACCGCAACAACTGTTCGGCATCCACGATATTTGCATCTCTATCTGCATCTGCATCTGCATGTACATCGTGTCCATGGCCATGACCGCACACTTCCACTTCCTTCCTCTCTCCGGCTTCAAGGGAAGCGGAACCGCTAGCGTTAGCGCTAGAGGCAGCGAGCTTCTTCTTGAAGAAACTGATAGAGTAGGAATCAACGACGAGAGTGATAACCGCGGAGAACATGGCGATGAAGGTGGTGAACGGAAACTTCCGCCACGGCCGTTCCGGCAGGCACTCCGAAGTGAGATCTTGGAAAGAGTCCGGCAACACATGCATATAACCTGTGGCGAGTATCACTCCGGAAGCGAAAGCCTTCACGATTACGAAAAGGTCGCGGTCCGGTCGCAGCGCGGGAACCGACCGGGAGAACAGTGGAAGCGAAACTCCGATCACGCTCGTAACAAGAATACTGAATATGGCTATTACCTTCAGTTTCAACGACTCCACCTTGTTCCGACAGCCTTCCTCCCATTTACCATTGCATTGCTCCGCCGTGGTAGGACGCGCCTCCGCCAGGAGAATTAAAACGATAGCGGTTATTATAACTACAAGACGAGGTGCCATGGGAGACTAAAATTGAGTGTGAGAATGAATGGTGTTTTTGGAAAAATATTAAATATATAAAAACAAATTATTAATAGTGATATGAAACTATCGTTACTCTAACTGTATAGAGGATCTCGTAACGAACTCAACATAATGTAACTAATTTGGATGCTCGTGTCTGCGTGTGCTAGGTGTGGGCCCCACACATTTTCACTGTTTCACTTCCATGGTGGCGCTAGTGTTCCACATGGTGCAACTTTTTCGTTTACAATATTTCGCGTGCCGACAAACTTTGGTAATAAAACTCAAAAACAGTGATTAGGTGTAATATTCTATAATTAACATTACTAATTTAAATGTTTGTTAAAAACATGGAAATAAATAAAAATATTTCTTCGTCTTTCAATATTTTATTAATTAAGTTTGCATTACTTCTAATTGAAAATATGTTTTAAAATGGAAAGTCCATACATAAATAATAATGTGATGAACTTCCAGCATCGTAAACAATTATTTGATGTAAACTTTATCATTATTATCTAAGAAAAAATATGTGTGTTTAATTCTTTTATAATAATAAAAAATAATAAAATTATTATTATTATAAATAATTTGTTATTTATTACGTGTATAAAAAGTACAATTGAAAAATAGACGCAGACACGAAATATATGAATTATCTTTTATATATAAGTATAAATACTTGGAATTGTAATATTGAACAATTTGTAAGAGAATGAAATTTAGATACCAAATAAAAATCTTCGTCTAAACAGAGGGAATTGAAACATTTGTTTACAACGGGTATATATGGATATAGTTACTATGATATCATATTCGTACTATTAACATGTGAGTATAAAAAAGATTCATACTTATTACATGTGAGTATCCATTTACAATATTCATCTTCTATCTGTTACAGGTTTTATCTGTGTATATTTATAGATACAAATTCTTTTGACATCTCTAAAGACAACATCAATTTCACCCTCTAATCCTTTCAATCTCTTCCTCTTCCTCAACTCATTCCTCACACTCTAAGAAAGAGTGAGATAGGGTTAAATGTTTAAACCTAATTTTAATGAAGGGTATTTTGGAGATTAGGGATTTTATAGGGGTGCAAGAAGAAAAAGGGTAGAAATGACTTTCTAAAGAAAGCAATAACGGAGGCCCACTGGATCAGAATAAGGCCCGTGTATGTGTTCCGAACTCGTAAAAATTTACCAAAAGTATCAGTATTTGAGGTTTTGTTTTTGACTCCAGTAAATTCACATGTATTTTCGCTGCTTCTCCTTCCTCTGTCTCTCTGTTATATATATTTATTATTTATTTATCGTTAGTATCTTCGAACCCATATAAAAATCTGTCTCCGGTGTGGTTTGTTTTGTGCGACACACAGAGAGACAGAGAGAGTTGTGGAGTTGAGTTGAGTTAAGAGGGGAAGAAGATGTTGAGCGCGAAAGGAGCTGAAAGTGGAGAAGGGAGAGAAGGGGATTGGGAGTGCAGCAGTTGCAACAACAGGAACTATGCTTTCAGATCATTCTGCAATCGATGCAAGCAACCGCGCCTCCTCGTCGATACCAAAACCCCCGCTGATTCCAAGTGGCTTCCTCGTATTGGCGATTGGATCTGCACCGGTTAGCCCCAACCACCCATTTTTCTCTCTTTTCCTTTTCTTCCCAGACATCCTTTTCATAAACCTTTCTCCTTTTTTTTCTCCTTTCATTCACTCATTTTTATGTGATTGTTGTTTTACTTATTCCTGCTCCGGAGGGGTTCTTCCTTGCCCACCTAGGAACCTGTTCTTGTATGTGTTTCTTGGTGCACTGGAAAATGTAGGAGTGAAATGGAATTGGGAAATTTGACCTTTCTTGAATCATCTTTTATACTGCGTGACCTAGTGTGCGTCTTTTTTTGGGTCATCTGTGAAACACTTGATAGAATATACGAGTGGATAGATAGTATATATAGGCTTATATATTTTTTATTTAAATTTTGTTTGTTTTTAATCATTAGTTCCTTCCATATAACAAAGACTGCCTTTTTAATCTCTCGTTCAGGATTGGAAGCACATAGGTTTTGTAATTTGTAAGGACTGAAATTGGATAGAATTTATAAAGGGATCTAGTTGAGAAAACAGATTATAAACTCTCTTGATTTAGTTCTTTTTCTTGTAGGTGCTTCTTGAGAAGCTGATTCAAACTGGTTCATAGTGTAAATTTGTTAGTATTTCAGCTTTATTTGTTCTGTTTTTTTAAATTCTAGTACTCACGTATGACACCATGTATTATGTTCTATTTATTTCTTTTCATACATAGTTGGGTTTTACAAAATGATTGATGTTAGAAAGATGCACGACCTAGCATGACATTTGATTTTGGTTTATGATATTCTGTTTCAAATTGAGATGAAGAACTTGCTATCGCCTAGGTTGAGATGTTTGTGCTTTTTGTATGTGTATTTTGTGTGGGATGGACGGGTTGGTGTGCGTGGGACGTGTTGGTGTGCGTATGCTTGGATTCCTTTCCCCTCTGGCTGCTTTCTGGGGCTGGGTTTGTATGCATGGAACAATAGGTTGCACTAACAACAATTATGCATCAAGAGAGAAGTGCAAGAAGTGTGGACAACCAAAGGAAGTAGCAGCCATGCCTGCAATTGCGATGACTGGAGCATCATTCCCCACTTATTCACATTATTATTCCAGGGGCCCAGGGGGACCAGAACAAAAGATGAATATGGGATTGCTTGGCAGTGGAGCGCCGCCACAGTCACTACATTTAAACTCCAGTTGGCCCATTCTTGGAGCAGATAAGTATGGTGTGCAACCGATTTCCATATGGCTACCTGGTGGAAATTATAGCTCTGGACACCCTCTTGACAATTCCACCAACCAGAACTTATCTGTTCCGAAGGGATGGCGCAATGGGGACTGGATCTGTAACTGTGGCTTCCACAATTACTCGTCCCGCTCCCAGGTATGTCTTGAATTCTACTTGAAAGTGTTGTTGAGTTATACAGTGTACAAGAGTTGAAGTGTTCATTATTTTTCTGATTCAATGTTGAAACTATTTGCAGTGTAAAAAATGCAATGCCTTTCAACCTGGTATGACTTCCTTCCTTTGTATAGTTTGTAGCCTTGTTAGGTGCAAAATGCCTAATAGGTGTCTTCCATCAAAGATAATTTGTACTAGTGCACAAGTCTTGGAACATACCTTCTTATGGTGCTCTAGTGTCCCACAGATAGTCCTCCCGGTCTTCATTGCATTGATAAGAATATTTTTGGTTATTTAATATCAAAAATGGTTTTCAATTTCTAGCAATTCATGTTAATCTTTATGCTGTTTCCACTTTTTTGGTGTGAAGCACTTGGGACAAAGCGACTAGCCTCTGAAGAGTTGGTTTATGACTGGGACAACAAGAGATTGAATGTAGGAACTGTAAGGACTTTGTTTTTTAGCTAATTTCTGATGCACTTCTGTCGTTTTAAAATTCTGTTGTGATAGTTTTAGAAGCCTCTTACTGTCTTACTTATTTTGCAGACAAATGATCAACAGCAAACATATACAAGTTTAGATCAAGTGGTAGGGACAGGTGCAGATCCAAAACCTGGAGTCTTCCCCTCTTATCCCAGCATGAACTCAAGTACAACTCCAAGTTTGCCATTGGCCACACTTCTTCCACCTCAAGTTTCTACACCTGCCCTCCTTGGAAAAGGGTAACTAATTCCTCGCACCTGAGTATCGTGTAATATTATTGAAGAGTGAAGACACATTTATTATATTTTTTAATAGCACATCTAAAGATGCTATCATACTTTGATTGGCTCACAATTTAAATACTTTTATTTTATCTATTGTACCTATTAGAGCAAAGCAATGGCGCAGTGGAGACTGGATGTGCTCAAATTGCAATAATCATAATTATGCTTCAAGACTACAGTGTAACAGGTTATTATCTCATTCGAATTATATTCTGTTTTTGGGGTGCAAATTAAATAAACGCCTTTAAAATGAAGACAAAATTATGTGCGTTTTTAACTCATTATCTAGCAATTAAACATGTTTTGCCTTTTCTGTTGCACCCGAGTTGCACTGAATAATCGATGCTTGTCATTTGCAGGTGCAAAACTCAAAAAATGGCCGCCCCCATGCAACCTGTTAATGTTGTGTAATGTTGAATTTATTAGTTAAATTGCTATGACGTGCCCTAGTTTGGCTGAGTTTTGTTTTGATTTTCTAGCGTTATTTTGGCAGCAAAACGCGTTGATGTTCTCTGACATGCTCGTTATATTTGCGTAAGACATAATGGTTTATGCACAGTGCCATCATATCTTTTAGTTTCTGAAAATGTATGGCTTACTATAAATATTCTATTTGATAGAGGATTGTGGACAAGTTGTGAGTATTCTCCTCTAGTGACCTTTGGTTTTTATCCTCAATTTTTCAGTTATATTGTTTTAAGAACATTGGTTCAGAAGTGTCTTCATGGTTTTTACATCCCTCTCTGTTCACGTGAGGGAATTTAGTTATGGTGTTCAGTGAGTTTCAATGCCATTTATCACTAACTGCAAGCTGGAGAATTAGCACATCTATAAAACTCAGAAGACTAATCCAAATTTCCTGTGCATGTAACCAGGGCTTTACTAGGGTATTTATACTCATGCTCTACTACTTAAGTAGCAGTATATTTATACGTGGTTACTAGGAGTAAACCATACCAATGCTTTCGTCCGTCTTTTCAAGATTCTCACTTATTTGTCAGCAATTTCTTAGAAGGGTATTCACTTTAATTTCTAGCGTCAGGGAAAAACTGTACGAAAGAAAATTGAAATAAATAATTTATTTCTAAAATCAAGAACTAAAACAAGGATTTAAAATGTCAACAATTAAATTGGTTTATACCTTCTATTTCACGTATTAATACACGGATTTACTTGAAAAACCACTGATTCTAGTTATTTATTACATAGCAGACTCCTCTCAGCCCAACATAGAAGACACCAAAAACAATAATGTTATCCCATTAAACAAAAAAGATTACATGCATCATTCACATCATTAGGTTTGTTTAGAAATCAAATTCTCTGCTTGTGGAATCATAATTTGGTCAGGGTTGTTAGTTCTTCTGTAAAACTAATGTGAAATTCCAAGCACTGAAAAAATGTCTGTATACTATAAAAGAAGATGATGCGGCATTGCAACTCTAACAAAAATGTCTGGTTTTTGCGCGCGCCCCTGAATTTTACATATAATATCTGTCCCAAGCAGTAGCACTAAGTAACATGGCAATCTTTTTTGAGAGAGCAGAGAAACATTACTGTAGATGAGTTGAGATGCTAAAAGCATTTTGAGTAAGTAACTCATCAAGATGAAAACCTGAGAGGAATCACTTGAACACATCAGTAGGGGAGAGTGGAGGCCCATCGAGCTGGTAAAGGTTGAATGCAGGACCCACGAACCTGAACAAGATCCACCCTCCGATCATGATGAAGATTGAAGCATATGCAAATTTGTTGAGCCAAAAGAGAGCACCTTTCTCTCCCACATAAAGCTCCACCGCTTTCTCACTCAAAGTCATGTCTTCCCATTTCTTGGGGGGACTCTCAACCCTTCTGTTTGTAGATTGCATGTCGTTTTCCCTCTCCCTCTGTCTTCTAGCTTGCCTTCTTGATCTTCTCCGGAAGCTCAATTCTACAGGATTAACTGGTGCTGCACTTGGTGCTTGAACTGAGTCTGCATCATCATTGCTTGTGTTGCTGCTACTACTATTATTATCAGTAGTGGTGCAGCATATGAGGTTGAAACTGAGAGAAGCGTGACGGTGGGGAAAGAAGATTTGGGTGTGTCTTGTTAATGGCAGTGAACGTCTAGTGAGAACGGTGAGGGAAGATGAGTTTGGAGAGATAGAGATGGTTTCCATGGCTTCCTAGAATGTAACGTGTGGTTATATTTTGCTTATCCACTTCCCCTTTTATAATCCCGTCACTCTTATTGGGTTGGGCTGTGGTTTTGGGACATCATCATTTCTTGTGATTTTTTAAATCCGATGAATTGATCTTTAAACGCCAAAAAAACTATGTGCATTTTTAGTTTTGTCTTTAATTTTATGATGGTTAAAAAAAAATACCATTAAGTAGTAACTTTAAGCATGTTTTTTAATCCGTCAATTGAAAAATACTAGGACCAAAATCTGATTCCCTAAAATATATGAAATTGGAAAAAAAAAAAACGTTTATTGTATTCATAATAATCAGTTAAAACTTTGATTACATTCTTTTTCATTTCAAAATATTTTTCTTGAATATTTAGTTTTTGGTGGAAAAAGCTAATTTAAGTGCTTTGATTATGAATTTGAGAGGTTTCCTTCTAGTTTTCCCTTAATTAGTTAAGGAATCTTACCCCTAATGTACCTCTATATAATATATAATACAAATTATCCGAAGATTAAGTTCCAAAACAATGTTCAAATATACATATAGACAAATTAAAATATCTAACTATATATGCCTAGTTTTCCTTCTATTAGGTGTAAACTCACTACATAAGAGTAAATTAATTATTTTACATATAAACAACACATACATATATCAATTATATCACATCCTCTTAAACATACACACAATAATTTGTGACTGAATCACTTCTATCCAACAATTCAAAAATTCACATTTAAAATTCAATAAAACACAAGTTGTGAGAGTCGATGTCTTTTATAAGAGTTAATATAAAAATTTTGTTCAATTTCTCATCACCCAATATTTTATTTATTTAATTAGATTATTAATAATGAAATATAGATATTTTCTTCTCAAAATATATTTCATACTTAATATTATGTCTTGTGGAGTTATAATGTATCTCTCTCATCACACTATAATATGATTTTTCATTTTGAGTTCATTTATTTTAAAGAAAATAAAATTGTTCTTATCTCTCCCTCACGTCTCAAGTCATCCCTTAAGCTATATCTCACTTAAGCATCTATGACTTAAACGATAACATACTAATTTACTAATTAAACGTTGCTTAAATAATAATTCATAACTTAAGTGATATATTATGTTCAACACATATTATGTTTAAATAGTCCTAACACTAGTTTAAAATATCCAATAATATATGTTTTCCAACTATTATGCATACTAAATTTATATCTATACATCAAGGTACATTTTTTTTTTGTCAATCCAACATAATCCACACACATTTACACATTGAGATGTCATATTTCAATCCCCTTGCATGATAATAAGTAGCATAATTAATGAAAGGAAAATTATGTTTTGACAGTTTTATTAACAAACTTTTGACAAAGTACACCTAAAATTCAAGCATATAAGGCTTCATTAATCGAGGATACACGACAGAAGGAATTAATCTTTTTATTTACAAATTTCACCTTCAACACGCGTGGGGTTTTTTTATTCCATTTTTTTTACCGAAATCGGTCAAAAAAAATGGAATCAAATCACACCATCTCTGTAATAAGTGAATGCCCTTTTTTCTCCTGAAGTTGTCAGAATTATTCGTAATAAGATATTGGCTACAATTGAAAAGGTTTTATCAATAAAATTTTCATTTATCCGAGATCTAGGCACGTGACAATACTTTAATGGATGAAATAAATATTTAATATGACTTGGAAAGAGAAGAAAAATGTTTAATGTGTTAAAAAGTAAACTTTCTCAAACTTTATTAAAAAAAAGTTTGTTAAAGATCATATTCCTTAATAAAATACTCCTTTCACACTTTCTGAATTTCTATAATATTCTCTTTTGGTAATCCAAAATATATCAAAACCTACAAAAACAATATCTACTGTTATAAAATAAAGGAAAGAAGAAAGAGAAAATAACACTTTTAATAAAGAATAAACATTTTATCCAAATCAAGAATCTATCTTGTCCAATTTAATATTCGTCTTGTTATCATTGTAATGTTTCATTCGTATAATCATGAATATGAATATACTATACTAATAACCTGTTGATGTATAAAGAAAATATTATATAAAAAGTATAATTTTAAATATTTTAGAACTAAAAAATAACAAGTCAATATTTTCTTTATGTAATATAATTAAAAAAAGCCTTTATGCAAAACATTATAGAAACGTTTAAAATGGATTCCTTCAATTATGGTAGAATAGTAACGTTTGTCTTTATTTTAATTATAGTTTGTATACTTAAAATACTCATGCAAATAATTGGAAAGTTAAATTATCTTTCAATGGTAACAAATAGTAGAAAATCTCTTAAAAAAATAAAATAAAATCTATCCACTGCGTTTGATCTCCTTACAGAAACAAAAATGTATGCAGACATTAATTTTAAATCACCAAAGTTTATTGATAAATGAAAAGTAACAATTTCATTGGAGTAGCATTATGTGCTTCCAATCATCAACATTAATAACTTCCTGAACAGATTCAGGAACAAAACAATGATCAACCAAAACAGCAGAATTGTGTCAAGAAAGACACAGCAGCAGCATCAATGAAAATCACAAACTACAATTTTCTTCCTCGTCAGGGAAGCGAAGGTGCTTTCCTTTAGGTGTTGGCAATCCCTTCAAATGCATAACATCAGAAGAACCACAAGATTCCACCACTTTCTCCACAAGCTCATCCTCACTGTCGTAAACAAACCTTGTGTGCTTCCCACAACCTTTTTCATTCACACTGATGTTGTTCAACCCAGCACAAAGTTCATCAAGTAACAAACCTCCATCACCATCTTCATTGTCGTAGCACTCTTCATCCTCCTCAGCATCCTCATAATAATCCCCTTCTTCCTCCTCGCCACTTTCCTCCTCCATCTCATCTTCATCATGTGTGCTTGCATTCACTTGCATAGACCAAACAGAAGCACCATCATCCTCAGTGGATCCACCACTCCCATGTATCACTTCCTGATAAGTCACCTCAGAAGAGCATTCAGAAACCACCTCCGACTTGTCCGAGAAATCCAACAGCAAGGATCGTGTTATCACACTCTTCTCACCTTCAACCTCCTCCTTGTTCTTTTCAAATGTTTCATTCACCACCTGCCATTAGAAGAAAACCCCCTCATCCTTTAGTTTCAAACCAGACCATACAAAATACAAATAGCTGTGTTCCTTGTTCCTTTTGGTCGAAGAAGACAAAAAAGCTGATTTTTTTTGGGGGTAAACAAAATGTTTATTTTATATCAAATACCAAAAAGGAAATCTTTTCTTGAAAACAGAAAGGGGCAAGAAAACATGACTAGATAACAAGGACTAACCCTAGAGATCAGTTGCTCTTCGATTACACAAGAAGGAGGCGACACCAAAGCCAAAGCATCACCATTGGATCCAGAAAGATTGGGAATCTGAGGAGTGTTCGCAGGAGTAGGTGCAAGAAGTGACATGGGGGAATTAGCGAGTTGAAGAAAGGGCGGAACAACTTCCATGGTGAGTTTCGAAATCACAGCCTCTTCTTCCACTTTCTGCAAAAGGGTCTTCACCTGACCCCTCAGCAAAGCCTCTCCTGAACCCGGCGTATTCTTCACCCTCTTCTGCTTCACTATAGACGACAACGGCGTTTCAAGGTCGTTGCCGTTTGCAAGCCCCACAATCGGAGAATCGTTCGATATGTCAACGAGGGCGCTCCGATCCTGGTTCTGCACGCCGTTTCTTTGCCGGGTTTTCGACACGGCCATTTCCGAATCCTCGTTCTTTTTTCCTATGAAATCAAAAGAGAAAAAAAAATTAATAACTGACAAAATAAAGATAACGGTGGTGGGGTTTTAGGAAACGATGACGTACTTGAAAGGGGAATGTTGTTGGAGGCAGTTTGGGATCTTGTGACTCTTCTTGCGGTGGATGTCGGAGTCTCCATTGAAACTGAAAATTCGCTTTTGCAGTGAGAAAAGAGAGATTAGAGAAGAAGATATCGCGAATTAGAAGAGTAGGGCGTTTTTGAGGACTCAATTGTGGGGTTTATAAAATGGTAGTGACATCAAATATGACCGTTGGCGCGTGTGAATATTTGCTTATCACCTAAATTAAGACGGAATGAACTAGCCGTTGGCTCCTTTGTTATTTTGAATTCTGAGCCCTAGTTTATGTTCGGCCCGTGGTTTTAGTAGAGATTATGGGCTTTAATGCGACCAGCCCATTTGAAATGTATTCCCAAAGTGTAAATTTGAGTAACCAATGTTTATGTATGCACCTTAATTTTATTAATATAGCTTTAATTTATATTTTTTCTTAAAATATTTTTTTCCTAGGATAATTTTTAAAATTTTAAAATTTAAATATTTCAAAAAATACATTTCAATGTTTTAATTTGTGAATAATTTTTTTAAAAATAGAATGTGCTAAACTTTTCAATACTATCAGAAAAGTTTTTTAAGAGGAGAAAGTTATATCTCCCCTATCCAAAAATTTTAAAATTAATTATGCATTACAGAAATTTTTTCGCCTTGTTGCCTAATGAAATGTTCATATTATTTGATCATAAAATGTTTTCTTTCTGTTTTTACACTTATGGTACCTTTATGTATTATCTAAAGTATTCCACATTTTTTTACACCACCACATCGAAAAATATGAAACAATTTATCTTGGTCAAGTGTTGATGTGATAATAGTTTTACGTTATAATCATATTCTGCCTTATGGTTTTCAACATCAATAAAATCACAATCAGGTTTTTCAACAAAAACATTTACGATATGTTAACAATAACATCCCAAATGCCCTGGCAATAGATTTAAAAAACAAGAAAATAATCCTGACTGTCCAAAATTGTTAATTAATCCCTTAAAACATAGGTGGTCTAACATCAAGCTAATGTTAGTGGACATGCAGATGGGTGACGGTAAAATTCTTGTTCATTGCCAAACTTTCTATGAGGAAATCCCTCACATGTCTCTTGAACGGCGTCTGAACAAGTTAATCAGTATTATGAATGACATAGGCTAAATTATTTGTGTTTATGAGGACAAGTTGGACATACTTTTGTGGGGGAATTGAAAACATCCACTATAGGATGCAAAGATGGAATATAGCATGTTCATTTTGACCATAATTTTGAACTAATTATTTGACAACAACAACACGAGAATGCAACATTTGAAAGATCGAAATGATAAGCTCTATTAAATTATTTTTTTAAATTGTTTTCTTTACTTTAGTAGATTTATATTACCAGCAACGAAGTGTGTTATGTGAACTTATTCCTATTGGGTTTTTGTAATCCATGCCACCTTCATTTTTTTTTGTTATCCAAACATAATTTTATAACAACACTACAAATAAATCTTAAGAATAATAATAATAATAATAATAAATATTTTTCTAATTTCAAATAACAGCTTCAATTTTATTTTAACTATTTTTTTGTTTAATTTTAAATTTACACTACATCAGATAAAGTGATAACAATACAATTTAATCTATAAAAAATAAAAATTTTATCAATTTTATACAAACTTTTTACTCAAATTCATTCGAATCTCGTCATTTTTTTAATCTAAACGATATCTGAACACGCTTAATCCACTTTTTTTCCGAACAGAACTTACTTCACACATGGAACAAATTGCACACTTAAAAGCATAATCATGGCTTTACGTACACGCTTATGTTTTTTTTTTTTTCCGAAAGATTTACTTTAAATATTACATATTTGATAGTGTAGTATTTGATAAATTTAATCACTTCCCCTATCAATTATGCCAAAGTATTCTGCTAATTAATCGTGCAATTTATGTGGTGAGTAAAGGTTGACAAACAAAAACCTAATTTGCCAACCGACCTATCTCCTGCACTGCATCATCTAACACTGGCTGCTGGTTCTAGAAGTCTAATAATTTCTTTATGATTTTTTGGCCTAAATGAACTTTATAATATTTTTGCATATACATAAAATAAAGACAATAAAATAAATTTATTGTTAGATATATTTCAAAGTAAATACAGCAATAATAATGTATTTTTCAGGTTTTAATGGTTTAGTTATAATTTTTCATTACTTATGGTTAATTTAGGATTGACACGAGTAATGAAAATAAATATAATAGTTTGATATAAATTTTAAATATCAACAAAATAAAATATTGATTTAATGCTAATACGTTAACAAATACATTTTCTAGAATTTTAGAACCGTTGACAGAGGTAACCCAGAAGAAGTGGAACATTGATAAGTCGGGTTTATCGTCTAACTACATGTTGTCAGCCTTTTGGTTTTTCTTTTGGTTTTTCTTAAGGAAATAAATCACGCTATTGACTAGCAGCATAGTATTTCATCATAATAACACCTATTATTAAAAAAATACTTAATTTATTTTCCTTTATTAATTTTTTTTCAAATATGACATCAATATATCAAATCTACTTTCTCTCTCTGACTGCTAATTGTTTTTATCATTATTCAGCAAAAAACACACACATTATACATAGATAAACAATAAAAGTAAATTTAATAATATATAAACAAATATATAATACCTTATAAAAATATAATCAATATGTTTAAAATAAGTTAAAATTTTTTTTTCAATTTTTTTCAATTTTGTAATTTTAATCCTAATATTATTTTTTTTCAAATAAGTCTCAATTTTTGTCAATTTTATTCAAGTTGATTTTTTTTCTAATGTTGTTTAAATAAATAAGCAACGATAATGAACAGTGACCATCACGTATCACTTTGTAATTTATTTATTTTTTTATTTTAATTTTTTTTTAAATTGTCCACGTGTCAATTCAACTGTATGCCACATGTACGTCAAAATCAATGTTTTAGATTCAACTAATAGATGGTTGTATTTTTTTTATTTTGTATATTAAAATAATAAAGTTGTGAAAATATTATGTAATGAAATATAATGAATATTAGGTTATATTGTTGTAAACATTATTATTGAAGTAATGAAGTAGTAAATATAAGTGACACGACAATCATCTCAGTTTTAAATATAATAAATAAAATGTGCACTTAATTAATTTTACGAAAAAATTATAATAGTCTTGACCCGTGAGTGTATTTTTTATTTTTTTTATTTCAAATATTTTTAGAATAATAATATAATTGTTATTATATTTATTTAACTATTAAAAATATTAATATTAATATAAATTATAATTTATAAAATTTTTAAAAGATTAAAAATTTATTTAGCAAAAGTATTTATTACAATAACGTTTTTTATAATTAAAAAAATACTTATAATAATAACACCACTATGAATAATAATAATAATAATAATAATAATAATAATAATAATAATAATAATAATAATAATAATAATAATAATAATAATAATAATAATAATA
>Ga0214544_1002492_pt1 | contig 38742 bp, 21 predicted proteins | sample CNSS3metaG_FD_160074 | JGI IMG/M metagenome (GOLD analysis project Ga0214544, IMG submission 160074) | Root nodule microbial communities from cowpea collected in UCLA plant growth center, Los Angeles, California, USA - CNSS3 | ecosystem: Host-associated > Plants > Roots > Nodule | place: USA...
AGTAACCTGTGATTGGTTGATTTTCAGTGGAATCAAGGGACCAGTACGTTTTGAATTGTGTGTTTAATTCAGTTTTGATTAGAATTTACCAAACTTGTGTGAATCTGCCAAACCCCCCCCCCCTTGTGTTTTATTGTTTTGTTCATCTGGAAAATTCGCTTTGAATGAAAATATTGGTCGTTGGGAGACGACTTGGTTCACTTTCATGTACTGCATTTAATATGTTTTAATTTGGTGAGCATGGAACATACGAACCTACCTCGCTCGTATCCCCACGCGAGAGTAACTGGATATGAACCTTCCCGCTCATATCATCACATGTTAACCACCATCCATGAACCTACCTACTCATGGCACAACATCTTCCGATCCAAGTATAGCATCATTGCTTAAAACGCAACACAAACACAAGTCAACGTCTGCAGGATTTTCGCCCGACGCAGCACCAAGCGCCGCCAGGCGAAACCAGTCAAGACCGCCTGGCGGTACCTTCCCACCGCCAGGCGCCAGCACTCTCCCCAACCCCACTATTTTTCAGTCACCACCTGGCGGAGCACACCTTGACGTCAGGCGCTACGCGGTGCATGGACCTCTGATGCTAGTCCTATCGCTTGGCGCACTCACCCGTGCCGCCAGGCGCTACACTAGTGGCATGTACACTATCTGATTTTCTCGCACAGGTTAGAACACATGGACTTATACCATTAAACAACACCAACGAAAGGGTTCATGCAATTACGATCAGACAAGGCACAATGCATTGAATACGACTAAAAACATCCATAAACAACTCCCTTTACCTGGAATCCTCGCTCCAATTCAAATTTGGGTGTGTGTGTGTCTTCAACCCAAAAGTTTCCTTGCCTTTGCTCCCACCCAACGAGGTTTCCACTCCAATTCTTTGCTCCACTCAGTACACTTCCTCTGGAAAAGTTTTTCCTAACCCTCACACGAAATTTCTAGCCCTCCTTTCTCTAATTTCCTTTCTCTTTCAAGATTAACTCTCTCTTAATTACCATTTAATTCATAAAAACGAATTTTAATTAAAATGGAGATTAAGGTTAATCAATGGTTAGTAACCTATTGTTTTCCAGCCCTTAAGTTGTCTCTCTATTGGCTACTAGGGTTTCTAAACCCCTTCATATTCATGCCAAGGAAAATTTGGCAAAAAGAGAGTACATTTGTTCTCAGCAAGGTTTAAATCCACAACCCATTAATTACCAAGTCAAATGCACAACCAAATCAACCAATTCATATTTGTGATAATTCCTATAATTTTAGGATTATATTATCACGTCTCATATTCAAATATATTAACCAAAAAAAATGCACAGATCAAAATAACACACAATTGGCATACATAGGACTCAAACCCAAGTCCTCTCACACAAGCAAGTACTCTCAACCATTTGAGCTAGTACTTTTCCACGTCATAGCACTCCGCATTAAATTTCTTAAAGGCTCCTATTACCCACATTTATTAAATAATTATTTAATTAACTATTTAATTTTCTCGAGTCTTACAAGTAGTGTTGACAGAGGATTAATAAAATATTTGCGTCATTTCATTTCAAATACAACAACAATGAAGTTAATGGTAGTTCAAATACTATAAAAATTTTGTTGTATCTTGTACTCATGAGAGCAACAGGTCCACATGCTCCTTGGCCAAGTTTTCTTAACGTGAAATGCTTATGTTCAAATCCTATAACCAGGGTTTGCACTTACAAACTCTTCATTAAGCACATAGTTATGGGAATGGGAATGGAATGATTTAATATCACTTCAGATAGGAGGAAAATCAAGTTATACATTGCACTCACGAACCCAACATGTGAAAATAATCACTAGTGTGGTTTGGGACAAGGGATCATCAAAGTGCAAAATTTATAACACAAGTTAACACTAATTTGTATTGTACTTAGCACTTTCTGCTGATAATGAATTACTAAAGTATCACTTCTAAATTATACTAAACACTTGTTGTTGACAATGAATTACTAAAGTATTAGTGCATAAACGAATAACATTTAATCCATAATTAACAAATGTTACACAATACTAACAATGATAGTCTTCACACATGAAAATAAATACAAACTTGTTGGCAACTAAATAAAAATTACTACAAAATTCACTAATGACAAATCTTCTAATTTTGTCGCTTCTACTACCAACGAACACAATTTATAAAAAATGAAAAATATGCACAAATGAAGCAACAATGACAAACCTCGTTGCAAACAGAGCAAAAATTAAAAATTAGGTTTAGGTTTAGGGATTTCAAACCTTACGACGAATGGGAACACACACAAAGTTTAAAAATGTTTCAACAACACGGGTTTGAATAACATGACGACTTTCAACATCAGGGGTTTGAAAAAGAATAGTGGTTTCAACAAATGGGGTTTCAAGAAAACGGGTTTCACAAAGAGAAATTGAAGAAGAAAATTGTATTGAAGAAGAATAGTGGTTCAAAAATGGAGTTTCAAAAAAATGGGTTTTAATAAGAGAAATTGGAGAAGAACATTATATTGAGGAAGAATAGGGGTTGAAGACGACCAAGACTGGTTGAAGAACATGGCTTGAGGTTGAAGACGAAGAACAACGGCGACAAAGACTAGTTGAAGAAGATGATGCTCGTGCTTTGCCTTCTTACCTCTCGCTTTCTTTCAAATGAATATTTCTTTCAACCTCCTTCTACCTCCCTTGACAAACATAAAAATTCAAAAAAAAAAAATAAAAATAAGATACAATGTCAGAGCCACGTAAGGTTATGAGGAAAGTTGTCAAAAAGTAAATGTCGAAATATCATTTTCCTTAAAAAAAAGGGAAACGAATTCTAGAAAAAAAAATATGGGCTTACAGGAGAGAATTAAGGAATGCGGAAAGCATTTAAGGTCTCAAAAGTAGTTACTTTTCGCATTTCAATGGATTAGTCATGCACCTCCATTAGCATTGAAAATGTTTAAAATGTCCATGCTTTGTAGAATTTGGAATCATGTCCTAGGTAACTCAATGGATTTTTTATTACAAAATATGAAACTGTATTTTGTGGTATATAATTTAAAATGTACAATTAAAGTATATAATTTGAAAACATATTTCAAATTGTATCATCTATCATGCTTTTTCATATTAATAATTGTATAATTTGAAATATATATTTTAATCAATTTATAATATATATTTTTAAAATGTATTTTGGACTGTATAATACATTTGTATTCAATCTAAAATACATTTTCAAAGTTTAGATTGCACAATTGAAATAAATTTTAAAAGCATATAATCCAAAATATTTTCATCACATGGATCATTTGGACTTTTTCTTCATGAGGTGTAAGGTAGGGAGGTGGTAAAACAAAATAGTCGATGTGGAGGGAAAAGTAGCCTGTGAGCCCAAAATGTCTAAGAGTCATCGGCATTCACTTTTTAATGGTTTCGGCAGCTTCTTCATGTAATTCAATAATTTCTTCCTTTTACCTCTATTTATTTAAAATCTCTAATTTTATCTCTTTTTTATTTTGAGTTTCAGAATATATAATCTTAAGATGTTTTAGAATGATTATATTTCTAATTGTACATTATTCAATACAAAGTTTGTATTTCGGAAGCAATTTTTGAATTTTGAATTATGCATTTACCATACAAAAATAATTATTTTTAGTGGAGGTTATTTTTGGGATTTTTGGGGGTTTTAATCCCCAGTAATTGCTTTACCAGGGGTTCTCCATTCCCCTGGAATAGCCCGCATAGCTAAGAGATTAGTGGGGGTTTTTAACAATCCCGGGTATTAACATAACTTATTGGAGGTTTACAAAACCCCGAGTAATGGCGAGGGTTTACAAAACCCCTAGTAATGGCAAGGGTTTACAAAATCCATGATAATGGTAGAACTTTATGTAAGACTCGGGAAAAAATTAGAATAAAAGGTAAACACATAGGAAAATTAATGACTTGATTAATATTGTTGATTTATTTAATTTAATTAGGTTATTAAATTATGAAATATGAAATAATTATTATTTGAGTGATTTAAGTTATTGTTGTATTTATAATAATTATTTAAGTAATGTAAGTTATTTTTTTATTCATTTTAAATTTTAATATTATATTTAATGTTGGGGATATGTGTATATAACCAAGTGGCGCGTATTATGATATGAAAAAGCATGTGGCTTGGTGGTTAATGTGGATGTTGTTGTATAAAGGTACAAGGGTTTGATTTCCAGGTAGCTTTAAAATGATTAAATTGTGTTTCTTTTTCTTTCTCTACTTTTTGGTGGGGCCCACAAAAAATTCTTTAGTTTTCTCTCTCCTGAAGTTCGTCTCCATACGTAAACTACATGCTGCATGGTTTTATTTCGATTCCTTTTTTTTCTCCTTTTATTTCTCTTTCTGTTACATTGCAGCAATATTCACTCTAGCTTCTGTTTTTCTTTGTTTGCTTGGCTGCTACTTATTCTAAAGGAAACAAAAACGACTTTTGGTTTTATTTCTAAGATTTTAATGGAAAAGATTCTAATTTGTTTTCTTTCTTTTCTTTCCATTCTATAGGTCTTCTCTTTTCCTTTTATCCATGGTGCAGGTTTTCTTTTATTTTCACGCCAATGGCAAAGTTTTCATCTTAAAAGCATATGGTGTGGCGCTACCCATTTTCTACACTGCACACTTTTCGTAAAATGAAGGTTACTACTTCGTGAACCGTTGGATCGAGCTGAAATTTTAACAATGGATCCTTAAAACATAGTTCTTGACTTTAACCGGTCGGATCTTTAATCAGAGATCTGTAGTGAGAGTAGTTTATATTGCAAGGTACTTCTAGTTTTGTTGTTCACGACATTGACCTTTGTTTCTTGTTTGGAGCATAACTTTCTCTACAGTTATTCAATTAAGTTGGTTATTGTTGCATTTGATTCTTGATTCAATCGTCTTTAATTTGAATGTAAATACATAATTTTTGGATTTTTATACAAGCTGCAGTTTGATTTCCAAAATCCCAAATCATTTGCATAATGTGTTATTAAGTTGGATTGGATAAAAATTATAAGAATTGGTTATTTTCCAAGAGAGAGAGATGTCAGTGAGGATGTTATGTTTGGTTTAGTATGATTGTTTGGATGTTGGGGGTTGTGTGTTTGAATGATCATAATGCTAAAGTGTTATTTGAATGAGATGTTGAGTATTGTTTGTCATGTTTTATTTACAAAATTCTTTTATATATCATTGTTTATGGTTATCTTACCCCTATTTCTTTGTTTGTGTGTTTGTTGTATCTGTGATGATCATATAACGTGTGTGTTATACGAGAGCAGATGATATTGCAGATAATCTTGGCATGGAGTAGATTAACGAGAGGCTGGGGTGGACTCGGGAGTTTTTATAATATATTTAGTTGTGTTTTAAATCAGATACTAGAAATTATGTAATTTTCTTTTCGTCGCAAATGTTATTGGAAGTTTTTTATAAAGTGACGGTGTGAACTGTGTAATTTAAATTAAATTAAAAGTTTTTATTAGTACATTTTCAATGTTAATTCTTTTTCCGCTAAACGCAAAAATTTTCTAACATTTCATGACGTCCCAAAAATTGGGGTGTTACATTTTGGTATCAGAGTCAAGTTTTCGAAAAAACTTTAGGATTGCGGGGAATGAGCTCATCTAGTTGATGTTGTGACTCTGAACTGTGTTGTGAATTGTACTTGATTGAGGTATTTATTGATGGTTTCTTATGGTTTGGCTTGTTTAATTTGTTTGGTGATAATTACACGGTATGTAAGGTATGATTGGTAATGTTAGTGTGATGCATGCTTGGGTGAGATGCTATGTTTAGTGAGTGTTATGGTGATGAAGCATGTTATGCTTGATTGTGTGTGTGATATGTAGTATGAATTCTCTCCTATCTGTAAAACCAGGTTGCACTTGTATCCATAGAACTTTGGTGAGTCGGGTAAAAGGAAGGTTTTGTTCTATTGTAAGACTTTGGTCTAAGCTTAGTAACAATGCTCTTGCTAGGTTTTGGTGAGCAAGCAAGGGTTGTTGCTTATGGGTCTTAGGGAAAGTAGCGTTTTTATCGGGTTTTGGTGAATAGGTAAGATTTGTGCTCTTGCTGGGTTTTTGTGAGTAGGCAAGGGTGGATGCTTGTAAGTCTTAAGGACAATAGTGCTCTTATCGAGTTTTGGGGAGCAAGTAAGGGTTGTAGCTTGTTTCCTCCACGAGGCGTTGGTGCGCAGGAAAGGTAGAGTGGTTGGGTATGAGGGAATGACATACCATTAGATATTACTTGCTAGTAATATGTTGTTGATTGCATGTTTTGGGTTTTGGGAACATGTTTCTGGTTGTTATCTTTGATGAGTTATGCATATATTGGATCACGCGAGGTGAGTTTTATGTGTGGGTAATATAGTGTTGCATGATATCACAATATGATTATTTTTCTATATGAGATTATTTGTGTTAAAGGTATGTAAACATTTCATGTTATTATATAATTATTTGGTAATTGTTTTGTTTTGATAAAGTTAAATAACGATATGGATTCTACATATATATTTTTTTCTATTTAAAAATATTGTGAAAATGCATAAGGAATAAAGCTATGCGTGAAAAGAAAACAAAGGTTGTATGTAAATTATTTTATTTTATGAATAATATTTTACTTACGTTAATTCATGAAGGATTTTTGCTTTCTTGGTAAGAATATTTTGTTAGGAACTATGAGGTTTTTATTTTATATTGTAGTGAATGTTTAGGTGTACAAATTGTTTTGGTATGAGACTTTTATTTCATCATGTGATTGCGAAAAATTTTAAGCATGCAAGATATTTTATTTCCTGAATAGAGAATTTTCGAGGACAAAAATTTTTGAAGTTGGGGAGAATGTAAGATCCGGGAAAAAATTAGAATAAAAGGAAAACACATAGGAAAATTAATGGTTTGATTAATATTGTTAATTTATTTAATTTAATTAAGTTATTAAATTATGAAATATGAAATAATTATTATTTGAGTGATTTAAGTTATTGTTGTAATTATAGTAATTGTTTAAGTGACGTAAGTTATTGTTTTATTTATTTTAAATTTTAATATTATATTTAATGTTGGGGATATGTGTATATAACCAAGTGGCGCGTATTATGATATGAGAAAGCATGTGGCTAGGTGGTTGATGTGGGTGTTGTGCAAAGGTACAAGGGTTTGATTCCTGGTAGCTTTAAAATGTAAATTGTGTTTCTTTTTCTTTCTCTTCTTTCTGGTAGGATCCACAAAAAATTCTTTAGTTTTCTCTCTCCTGAAGTTTGTTTCCATACGTAAACTACATGCTGCATGGTTCTATTTTCATTCCTTTTTTTCTCCTTTTATTTCTCTTTCCGTTACATTGCAGCAATATTCACTCTAGCTTCTGTTTTTTTTATTTGCTTGGTTGATACTTATTCTAAAGGAAACAAAAACGACTTTTGGTTTTATTTCTAAGATTTTAACGGAAAAGATTAAGATGAATTAGTTATAGATTAAAAGGTAATGTTTTAGGGGAGGAGATATAACAGTTTTAGGGTTTCTAAAATGTGAGACAAAAGGAGGAGAGGAGTAGACGAGAGAGGAATTATGGAAGAGACTGCGGAAGAAAGGGAACGTAGGTTGGAGGTTGCTAACAAGGTAGGGGAAGCCAACCTTGCTTTCTTCTCTTTTTTTTCTTGTTGTTCGGTGAATGAAGCTGACCATGTTTCCTTTTTCTATCTTTGCTTAGTAACGAAACATTTTGAAAACCTTGCCATGCGTTTTCTGTTGCATGGTTTTGTGTGCATGGTCTTTCCATTTTTTCTTTTGGCTTTGTGCATTGGATTTCATTTAATGTGATGAGATATTTGAAAAAAAAAGTGTGTTATGGTTATTGCATTATGGTGCAGTATTTTCCCTTTTGGGTTCTTGATTGGATTAATTTGTTTTCTTTCTTTTCTTTCCATTCTATAGGACTTTTCTCTTCCTTTTATCCATGGTGCATGTTTTCTTTTATTTTCACGCCAATGGCAAAGTTTTCATCTTAAAAGCATATGGTGTGGCGCTACCCATTTTTCTACACTGCACACTTTTCATAAAATGAAGGTTACTACTTCGTGAACCGTTGGATTAAGCAGAAATTTTAACAGCTGATTTTTAACACATATTTGTTGACTTTGATCGGTCGAATCTTGAATCGAAGATCTGTATTGAGAGTAGTTTATATCGCAAGGTCCTTGTAGTTTTGTTGTTGACAACATTGACCTTTGTTTCTTGTTTGGTGCATAACTTTCTCTATAGTTATTCAATTAAGTTGGTTATTGTTGCATTTGATTCTTAATTCAATCATCTTTAATTTGAATATAAATACATAATTTTTGGAGTTTTATACAAGCTGCAGTTTGATTTCTAAAACCCCAAATTGTTTGCATAAGGTGTTGTTAAGTTGGATTGGATAAAAATTATAAGAATCAATTATTTTGCAAGAGAGAGAGAGATGTAAGTGAAGATGTTGAGGCATGAAGGTGTGCAAGGATGTGATTCACAGTGGGAGAGTGACGTGAATAAATGGGTTATGTGATTGGTGGTTTTCTTGGTTTTCATGGGTTGCATGGTTATGTAGTTTAAGTGGTGGTTTGAGGATAATTACTTGAGTGTGATTTTATACTGTGTTTGAATGAATGTCACTTGTTAGGTTCATTGTATGAATGTATTATTTGATAAGTTGATGCGTTTATGTTATGGTTTATTTCACATGCATGATGTGATGGTGTATATTTTGTTGACAATATGTAATTCTCATGGGTTTTATGTTGGGAGTGTTTTGCCTTGCCTGAAATCTCTTGGTGAAATTAAATGTTGTGTGAGGTTTTCCGTACCTAGGAACCCGGTGAAGACTCTTTTGCCTGTGTGAAGCAATGGAAAGGTGTCCTCTTCGCCTGTGTGAAGCAGTGGTAGAGGACTAGTTCGAGTGTTGTACCCTCTCGCTTGTGTGAAGTAGTGGGGAGGGGAAAGATGTTTCACCTTATTTAGGCTCGTTGTGAGTATAGTGTCCGGTGTGCAATGCATCGACGTTTTTACTCATAATTCCTTGAGAAATAAGGGAGACAATATGGCTGTGATAGTGGGACACATCAAACCATCTGTTCTAGGATACTAGATGTTGTTGTGGGGTGAGAGGCCGTGGAAGATTTTAGATGAATGTGATGCTATGTTTGGTTTATTATGATTGTTTGGATGTTGGGGGTTGTGTGTTACATCAGAGGTCAATAATAACAACCTTAATAATTAACTAACACAATTCAGCTTCAAAACAATAATCCAAGATCCTCTTAACATCTGCGTTGAATTTGGCGAGAGTGATTTTAGGCTGGCACTTTAGCAGTGACTGATGCATCATTGTCTCTCTTCTTGTTTAACTCACTTTACTCGAACACTTTGTTGAAGTGTGGCTGCTACAAATTTAAAATCATGTTGTTCTTGGAATTGTTGACCTGAAAGTCCATAGTGTATCTACTTAGAGTTAAAAGCAAACTTAATGTAAAATCATAAATAGTCTTCTTGGAAGAAAGTTGATATACAAGTTGAATCTTAATGAAAATGATGCAAAACTATTATGTGGATTTTACATTGTCAATGCAAAATAGATGTTATTGATAGGTTAAAGAAACACAACAAACTTCACCCATACCAGGATGAGTCCAATAATATTTGTAGGATGCTCATAAAAGACTAGGACTTGGCTATGCCCATTCTCCATTATCAGATTCAGCAGATACCTTGATTACAAAAGTTATACCTCACATTGATAATTTTTTTAGACACCTTTTGTCCTTACCTATCAAGCTTTGAAATAATATCAACACGAAATGTTTTTGTTATGAGAGTCATGGCATCACTAGCTGTCTTCTCAGAGTTACAGTGGTCCAACAATTATCGTTGTTTCATCATGTCTCAGTTTCCCACCTTTTCCAGCGTAACACAAATCATGACGAGTGTTCAAATGGAGTCTAAAAACAATTAGAAGAGAAGAAGATAACCTACAATTACATTATTCAAATTGAAAAAAATATGGTTAAGAACTGCAACACACTGTTTAAATAAATGGATAGCACTACAAGACTTCAATTTCAAGTGAAAATGGAAAGATAAACACATAAATTATAAGTGAATGATTTGTTTAAATCCAAAGCATCATGTAGCTCTAACACAGAGTGTCTTCAACTTAACTCTATGGAAAAATGGCTTTATGTCGATTTCCCTGCAAAAATTCCAGCAACAATATTTAGACATTTTGTATTCAATCCAAGGATATTTAAGAGGAAACTTAAAATATATTAACCATTCTGTATATAGACAAAACATATAATAGAAAAAAGAACAATGTTTTTTTTTATATTTAAGAATATTTTTCATATCAGTACTTTTGTCTATATATTCCAATGTTGTCTGATTAGGTATGTTGAGTCTCATTTGACTAAGCCTTTTATGTTAAAAGATTTCAATTCTTTAAACTAAAAGTTCATACTTTTACCTTAAAAATATAAAGGACAAAAACATTACATCACAAAGGTTACTTTTTCCTTAGACACCAAAAGATGTGTGTACCTAACGAGAAATAAGAAGAAAGGAGAGATAAGTGATTAATATAGTGCAAGAAAATAAAGGGAACATAAATAAATGTTTATAAGTTGAATAATAAAAAGTGTTTTATGTTATGTCAAACCACATTGATTTCTTAACATTATGTTATGTTAAGGACAAAGGTTCTAATCACTCATACCTAACCAAATCTAGAATAAGTTCTTGTGCAATGGCTTTATGAATATAGAATTACAACCTTTATTAGATTTGTTTATCTCCTTTTAAGGAGTTTTGTTCATTTCTTCTAAATTTACTTCAGTAAGCTCTATAAAAAGCTTATGCTTAAAATGAATGATTTATATCTAACCTACTCAGTGTTTTCTTTGTAGAATAGAAGAATGAATAAATAACTTTGCTATCTTGACTTTAGGCAGTTCTTCATATTATTAAGCCTAACAAAAAATTCATTATTAGAAGGTATTGATTTATTCTAAAATAGCTTGAGAAAAAAGTCATTTGATGCATCTAAATTATTACATTCAATTTGAAGATGTAGGATAGAAAAATGTTACAGATAGAATACTTTCCGGAATTTATTTAAACCCATGTTATTAACCGTGTGATGGTTAAATATTAGAAAAAAGGCTTAAATATATGATTGAGAGAAAAAGACAGAAAATGAAGACTCCTTTCAACTACTATTGTGTCCATTATTGTGTTCTCATTTTTAAATAAGCTAAATCGACACACTTGATGAACGGACAATTGTTTTAGGAAAAACAAAGGCAACTACTACTACTTCCCTTGTAAAATCAATGGCAATTATAACATCAAACAATACTGGAAATCAGGGCTTTTAGTGGGAAACACACATAGTGATTTTGCAATGATGCAGGGAGATGAAATCAAGGAAACAAAATTGAACTCAGATGAAAATTAAAGTAAGGATATGAAATCGAAAGAGAAAGTGATAAAAAGTGATGAAATCGAGATTGAAAGAGTCATGAAATTGAAATCGAAAGCACTGAGAATGGTGTTTCTTACCGAAAGCTTCTTCTTCCTCATAGAGAGTAAACACGGGGAGAACGGTGTGAGACACGCAAGAGCTTCTTCTTCTTCGTCCTACGGTAATACACTCACAAACAAAGAGAGAAAACACATGGAGAACGGTGGTTGGAGGCACGCAAAACTTCTTTTTCATCTTAGGGTATCACACTCATAAAGAGAGAGAAAACACAAGGAGAATAGTGGTGGGAGGCACGTGAAACTTCTTTAGGGTAATGGACTATGAAAAAGAAAAAAGGAAAAAAAAGTGAAATTCAAAATTGACTAGGGTTTCTTAGAAAACCCTGATACTTAACAACGACTTATAGAACCTCCATTATGTCCATGTTTTAGTAGAGGTTATTGTAACCCCAACTAATTAAACCCCACTAAAATCATATATTTTTGTAATGTACATTCTTAATTGTACATTGCAAAATGAAAAATAAAAAATGCATTTCATAATGAGTGGTTGTGGCAAAAGAAGAAGATGATGAGTGGGGAACATTGGAGGTGGAGGAAGAAGCGAACACCGATGGAGGTGGAGAAAGAAGAAGGGATGCCGATGAAGGTGGAGGAATGGGCTTCGGTGGAGGTTTAGGAAGAAGATAGGGGTGTTGGTGGAGGTATAGGATGAAGAAGGAAGACCAACAGGGATAGAGGAAGAAGATAGGAGTGTTGGTAGATGTGGAGAAAAGAAAATGGGGGACAAGGTGCATTGATAGAAGAGGAAGAAGATAAGAATGAGACATTTCACAATTTTATGAGTTTAGAGGTGTTGGATATGAAGTTACTTCTCCTAGTAGAAGTTCCAACAAGTAGAGCTTCCACGAAATCAAAAAATTAACTTTACATATACCCAATATCCGCTAATAATATGTTTTCGAACAACTTCATAAGAAAAAAAATCAAATTATATTTTCAATTCTTTATCTTAATTTTTAGATTTATTTGAATCTTTCTATTTTATGTTCTTAATAGAATCTGGGGCACAAAACTTTGAATAGGTGGAAAGATTCAAGTTATTGCTTTAATGTTTGCGATGCCTGGAACCAAATCCCTCATTGTTCAGAGAGGGAAGATCCACCTACCAAGACTCTATGATGCTTAAGTTATTAAAAGAGTTTTAGGATCAATGTGTGTAGAGAAGTTAGTACGAGAATGTGATTGTACTTTCTAGGGAAAAATCTGTTATAAAATAACACATTAAAAAAGCTTATCATATTTACAATGTAACAACATCAAAATAATAATAATAATATATTATGTAACCATATATTTTGTCGATATACGGTATAAAAGGATATTTTTTATATAATCAAACAAACGAGATTTGACCATATATTTTGTTAATATATAATAACTACTCCAGAAATATCTCTGTGAATATTATTTACACTTTAGGCCAATGATGTTAAATAGGCATTATTGGGTCACATTCTTTAGTATATTTGTTGCATGGGGTATGTACAGAAGCGCTATAAGGTCAGAAGTTTGATTAGTAGATGGAGTGAACTTGTTGTGACTGTAACTAGCCCTTTGGTCAAATTGTAGTCGGCTTTATGTTTTCAGGTAGATTTAGTTCTTGTGACTATAGGTGGTTGTATTTGACATTGAGGTAGTTGGCTTATTGACATAGGTGTTGTCTTAGGCATTTTGAACTACCATCTTAGGCAAGTTTTGTGCTGCTATGTAAAAATGCTTTGTGCTTATAGGCTTTGTGATGTTGTGAAGGAGGCTTTGAATGTGTTGTCGTCTTAGGCATGTTTCTTTGTATGTGTTGTTGTCTTAGGCAGGCTTCGTATGTATTTCCATCTTAGGCAGGCTTTGTATGTGTTGTCATCTTAGGTAGGCTCACATGTTGCTGAAGCAGGCATTAACTTGTGCTACCAACTTAGGTAGGCGCGTCTCTTGTAGAAGCAGGCTTTCTACTACCAACTTAGGTATGCTTGTGTGCTGCCGAAGTAGGCTTTGTGTTTCCGACTTAGGTAGGATTGTGTGTTGTCGAAGCAAACTTTAACTTGTGCTATTGACTTAGGTAGGCCTGTGTGCTTCTTGAGCAAGCTTTAACTAGTGCTACTAACTTAGGTAGGCACATGTTCTGCCGGAGCAAGCTTTAACTCATGATACTATCTTAGGTAGGCTCATGTGCTACTGGAGTAGGCTTTATCTTATGCTACCGACTTAGTTAGGCTCATGTGTTGCTGAGGTAGGCTTTACCTTGTGCTACTATTTTATGTAGGCCCAGGTGCCACTAGAGCGAGCTTTGCTTATGATACCAACATAGGTTGGCTCGAATGCCACCAAAGCGGCCTTTGCTTATGCTACTGACTTAGGTAGTCTCTAGTGTCGTTGGAGTGAGCTTTGCTTATGTTACAGACTTAGGTAGGCTCATATGTTGTTATGACAAGCTTTTCGTTATTTGGAAATTTGTAATTGTCGTGGTTAAGACTAATTTTGTATGTTATCATCATTGTGAGATTAATCATACCTTCGTCTTCGAGTTGAAATTGCATCCTTGTTGGAAAATTCCAAGTTCTAGTGAGAGAGATTCTGAAAGAGAGGGGATATGCATCACCCTAGCCATCCAAATGCACCACATAAAGGAAGTTACTTTTCATATGAGTTTATGGGTTATTTTTAACGCATTTGAGATAGTTCTCAAATGACTTTTCATTCGACCTTATGTGTTGGTCTTAACATTTTTAATATAGTTTTTGAATGAGTTTTCATTTGAGCTTATTATCATCATACTAAATATTTGTTGTAACTATATAGTTTCCTAAGAGTAGTAGGATAGAGTCTATCCTCTCAACTGATTATGCTCCAACAGTAAGGTCAATTTAATTATTATGGCCATGCAATGCAAACCATATAGGGTTTCCCAGACATATCTCAAAGTAGTCTTGAAAAGGAGGAACGCAACTAGTCTTGAAAAGGAGGAACGCAATAATGAATTTGCCTACATGTAATATAATTCTATCTAAGAAATAGTACGATCATTTATGAATTTGAATCCTCAAGAGCCACAAAAAAAAATCAACGAAGAACACAAAATAAGACATGGATGAAGGATGCCACAATCTAGTAGATTGATAGGTCAAGTGAAGATTCACCACAAAGATATTAATCTTTGATAAGAATGAAAGTTCTAATTCAAGAACCAAGAGAATTATCTCATAAATAATGCAAATGCAAATAATATGAGTCTAAAATGTTTGCATTAGTTTTTGGTACCTCTATTTATAGGCACATAAGTTTAAGAAAACCTAGAAACTCTAAAAGAAAGTCCAACTCCAAAAACGTAAAAAAATAAACTAAGTTCTAGAAGAAAGCTCAAAATCCAAAAACATAAAAACATAAATTAATTTTTCTAATAACAATTCTTCAAATGTGCTCATGATCTTCATGTTCTTTAAGTTTCCCCATTCGTAGAACATTATAAGCTTCAATGAGATATATGTTTGATCTTTGACATTGTTATAAATCCTTCAAATTGAAAATGTTCTTCCTCAAGTTCTTCTTATATATGTTTATCAAGTTCTTCTTATATACATTTAGGAGATAGTAGAAGATCCTACGCACACAATCATATACGATCGTTTCTGCATTTGAATCTTCCAAAGGGACGACAAAAATAAATTAGAGAAGAACGTGGAATAAGATAGAGATGGAGGACACCCTAATCTAGTAGATTGATAAGTCAAGTGAAGATTCACCACAAAGATATTACTTTTTGATAAGAACTTGAGGGTTAAGCCAAGACAAAGATAATCCTCTTTTTAATGAAATAAAATTCAATATATGACTAGAAGTGTCTACATTAGTTTTTGGTACCTTTATACATAGGCATATAAGTGTAAGAAAACCTAGAAACTCTAAAAGAAAGCAAAAAGCCCCAAAACATAGAAATAAATTATTTTTTCTAAAAACTGATTTTTAAATGTGCTCGTGATCTTTATGTTCTTTAAGTTTCCTCTTTCATGGCACATTATAAGCTTCAAGGAGACATGTTTTGATCTTCGACTTTGTCATAGATCTTTTGAATTCCAAATGTTCTTCCTCAAGTTCTATTATATATATTTAGGAGATAATCCTCTGTCATACCCTCCTTTTTTAAGAGAATTTGTTCTTAAATTCGTACCACTTGAAGTTTAGGAGATAGTCCTCTATCATACCCTCCTTGCTAAAGAGAATTTGTCCTCAAATGTGTCTCACTTGAAGATTCCTTATCAACATGGGTCTACTATAAGCCTTTTTATCGTATATGAATTATTATATATAGGGTGAATTTGTTGCATCCATGTTTGCTATATTCGCCCTTCTTTTCGTGGAGTAATCTAGGTCAGAAAGCCATGTGCTAGACAATAAGAGCAAATTGGCATCTAGAAACACTTTCTTTGAAGCAAAAGCATTCCTACTAGCCACTTCACGATTCTTTTTGCCTGTGGAGGTTCTAATAGAAAGGTGTGGCTGGTGGGTTGTGCATAATCACTTCTATCTCAAGATACAAAACAAAGACTTGTAACCGAATGCCTCCTACTCTTAACATTATTCTAAAGAAACCTATCAACACGTCATTTCTCCACTTTTTCAACCATGGATGGTAGGGTTGATTGTTTTTTCACAAATGGGACATATTTAACCATTAATTACCAAAATGGGCAGGTAAGAAAAGGTAAATGCACTAGGACATATGATGATTTTTGTAAAAAAAAAGTATTACTGAAGTCGTCAAGACTGTTGACAACTTCCAATTCATTTCAAAAAATTGAAAAACTTGAAGATGCATGACGACTTTAACTTATGCGATTTCCAAATAAATTGAAAGTCACCATGAGTATTGGTAATTTCAAATTGAACTAAAGTCACCACTGGTCTTGGCGACTTCACTAGATATGAATTTTTGCCCCTGGCTATGTTTCAGTTACTAGACTATTTCCAATAGGTTTTAGAAATAACATGACAACAATGTGATTTAATTAAAAGATGTTATTGATTATATTATGCTCTTAAATACATTTGTCTTACAATGCCATACAAAACCTAACTTATTTAGAAATATGTTTTTGTTTGTGAGTTGCGAAATTAGAGCTCACTTTTTTCATTGTTCATCTAAGGAACATCAATGGAGATGGCTTCTGGTCCATTTCATCTCCAACATGAACTCTTAGGAACTATCTTTCCAAACATAGTTCATGAATTCATTGAGGAGGAGGGCATGTTGTACATTCCAAATGAAGAAAGAAATTCTAAATCGAGCTAGTAATTTGTTGCATATATGAAGGTTGCCCCATGTATAAGTTCATGCATCAGAAACGCCCAAGCCATCAATCAAGGTAAAGTCTTTATGCATCTTAACTTTTTTCAAATTTTCAAAATCAACTAGAAGGTGTCAGCACCCCTATTGACTTCAATTATAATTTTTTACACAAAAGTCATTATATGTCCTGACGACTTTACCTTTTCTTCAATTTACATAGAAGTCGTCTTGAGTTCATACGACTTTGTAGTTGAAATAGCCAGGACTCTTACCCCATGTCATGTAATTGTTTTTTACCTGTCCATTTCGGTCGTTAATGGCTAAATCTACCCAATTAACATAAAAATAACTCGAGATTGACAATTGGTCAATCTAGACCCGAATCTCTTGTTGGAAAATTGTTCAACCATTTAGGTTATGGATCATACTAAATCTTCTCTTTCACTTATATAAATTTCCAGAGGATAATATTCAGAGAGGTTAGTTGCATGGAGCATGACTATGCATCCACAACAGTGGATTCCACACTATGGCAAATATCCTGACCAACGATTCTACGTATAAACCAAGGTCTAGTACAATGGATTATGATGGCACGAATCGTGCAAAGCTTCCTTAATGAAGGGTCAAGACTATGGTTCAATGTGTCAATATCAAGAATATTGGATAATATACGTTTGATAGGTAAGCAAACTTGCATTGAGATGCATCAGTTACACATTCCCAAGGTGCATGCAGACATGTTCATATGTGTATGCTTTCACCATTATGCTTATCTCTACACTCAAGTAAGCCAGTAGAGCTGTCAATTTAGCCCATCCCATAGGGCTAGGCCATAGCCCATGTGGGCTAAGGCCAAAAAAGCCATAGGGAAAAAAAGCCCCCCACTAAAGAAGCCACAAGGTCAAAAATCCCACAAAAGTCATCCAGGCCAGAACTAACCCAAGGACTTTCTTCTTAAACATGAAAAATATATTATTTTTTAAAATATACTATAAAACTTTTAATCGTCAGCTCAGGGGCAACAAATTCCGATCGTCAGGCCAGTCCGACAAGTTTGGGTCATCAGACCCCATCAGCACATCCAAGTTGTTGGGCCAACCCGACCTATCTGGGTCATCATTAGAGCCGTCAAAATGGGTTATAACCCGCGAGCCAACCCGGCTCATCACGGGTTCGAGCCGGATTGGGTTGAAAACAAATTACAAATTTCAGTACAGGTTAAAAATGAACCCAACCCATTAAGAACCCGGCTCATTCGGGTTGAACACATCGAGGTCTCGCTCAAGCTAGCCCATCTCGCTCAGGCAAGATTACTCTAGCTCAGGTGAAAGGCCTTCGATTAGGCGAACCCTCAAAACAGAGCTCCTCGCTCAGGCGAGAGCTCCTCGCTTAAGCGAGAGCTTTTCGTTTTGAGTGACCACCCAGCTCTCCTAGACGAGTTCCGCAGAACCCACCTGCTCTCATGCATGCCAAACCAGATTCAAACAACACCATGAGCACAAACAATGTATTATCACACAACAAACAATATATATCAAGCACCCAAAACGTAAAACAGACCCAACAGGCAAAATAACTTAAAAATAGTGAAACCCTAGCTTCCCTTACCTTAACAAAAGCTATTGTGAGGGGGGTTTAGACACTGGCAAAAGGGCACCACATCTCTAAGAACACCAAAAAACTAAAAAGAAAGGCACACCAGCACGAGGGTGAGGTTCTAGAAAGAACCCATTTTTAAACCAAAGCAAAAGGATTTGAAAAAGAAAGGCGAAAGTTGGAGCTCAACTTACATGGAGGGAAACACTCACCAAGCTTGGATGGGGACCAAACCCTAGCAGAGCTCTGTTGGAGAAAAGAGAGCAATAAAGGGAGCTATTTTGCAAAGTGAATGCAAAATGGAAACCAAGAGGCTGGAAGGGGGTCTTGGGGCACCCTATGGGTTAGCCTTAGGCCCAACAGATAAGGCTAGGCCCTTAAACATTTAGGACAGAAAAAAAGTGGGTGTTACATATGTTTCATTTTTGAATTGCATTAAGGAAGCTAATCTTCTATAAATTATAGCTTTCTATGCACATGTAAGGGTTACCCTTGAATTGCATAGTAGAAGCATAATTGTTGAGAGCACTCCACTTCTTCTACTCTAATTTGAGAGCACACTTGGCTATCCTTCTCCTTCATCTCCTCTAGCCACCTTCCATTCCATAACACCAATTGTACTCTTCATATTCATAAATCCTCCATTTCCGAGAGCAAGCCTCAACTCCTTCTCCATTTTCGCTGCATTTTCACTCATCCTAAGCATTCTCCATGGATGTCCTTCCACTTCTCCACCAAGGACTTCCATCAATTGGTATCTAGAGCTATCCAAACCTTTGGTGCATCCATCCTCTTGGTTTGGGTAAGGTTCTTTGTCCATACTTGTGTTTTGTTTTCAATTTTCGTGTTGTTCTTCTTCTCCATTGTTTTCTTCAAGTTTTTTTCTGTTTCTTCATGTTCTTGTTGTTTTCCGCTGTTTGACATTGAGGCTACATGAATCTCCATTGATTCATCTTGTAGTACTCCTTGCTTCATTGGTGTAAATCTGTTTTAGGTTCCATTTTCGTTTTCCAACACTTGTTCTTTGATTCCTTGCTGTTTTTCTTCATCTTAATCGGTGCATCTTTTCATTTTCAGTTCCTTATGTTGTGTTTTGTCTTAAGTCATGTTTAAGCACTTTATTTCATCTTCATTTTCTTTCATATTGCTGAATTTTGCACTTGCTTGATGAGAACCAAGTCCTACATCACACATTTGAGTTATGAACTTCAAGTGATGCTTGTGGATGTGTAAAGAAAACGTCTCACTATTTTTCATCCATTTCACAAATTGGATTCATGCTTTTGAGTGTCTAAGATGTTCTTCTATGTTCATGCTTGATTTTAGTTCATAATCAAGTTCTTTCGCTTTGTTTTCCATAGAACATCTTCCATAGTTTCAGAGAGCATTTCTGCTCTAATTTTCCTCTATTTTCTAGTAAATCACTGAATGCACAATCTCTGTTTCTCATTTATTGTAAGTAACTGTGTGCATCAAAATTCAATTTGATTTTTGCCTCATTTAGCTAACATCTAAACGAAAAATACAAAAAAGGAATCATTCAAAAATGTTGAGTACAAAAAAATGAAAAATCGTTAAAGTTGAGGCTTATGCTTACGTTTTTTGGCACTGCAGTTTTCAAATTTCACTGTTTCATTGTTGTTCTATGCGTTTTCATGTGTTTTTAGTGCTCGTTTTCACCATATTTTTTCCTTGAGTGTGTGCTCTATATTGCTTCAATATTGCTTTGCTTTGAAGTTGAATTACTTCCTTCACTTGCCACTATTTTGCAATGAGTACTTCAACCATACTTTGAGCACTTTTATCTTGTTGTTTTTGCTGTCTTTCATCTATTTTAGTGCATTTCTAGGTTCCTTTTGTGGTGCTTGCCTTTCTTTCCAGCCTTTAATTTGTTGTTTGTCAATTCTTCTTTACTCATTCAATCATGTTTCATTAAATTCTCTTTGGTTTAGCATTTCTAATTAGCTTTTCTTGCTTTCTCCTTTGATTGGTTCATACACTTGCCTCTCGGTTTTTTGTTCTTTGATGATGCAATGGAGTGTGTGACAAGGACACTTGGCATCATCTTGCATCACCTCCTACATCACATGGCGGAGAATCAAGCTTGCTCTTCAAGCACATATATGTTGTAACATCCCATTTAATAGATAAATCTAGTTAAATAAAACATCGCATAATTTATAATATCTAAAGAGCACGAGGCTTAAAGTATAAGGGTTTTACATTCATCCAAATATACCAACAAGGGAAGCAGAGACACTACACAATGCCAGGACAGAAAATAAAAGTTCAACAAAAGTCCATAAAGCTTACTCATAGAGCAAGAGATTAAAAATAACAAAGGTTCTTCAAACATTAGCTCAATAGTGAGCCCAACATCAACTCATGACCAACTACGCTGCAACATTCCCATCGTCACTACAATCACCAAGGGTTCCCATATCTGCTCACACCAAGGAATTGGTGATCATTGCAAAAAGGAAAACCACTCAAGAAGACAAACACAAGCAAGTGGGTAAGCTAGAGTAAAAAGATCTTTATCATACAATTAAGCATGTAATTTAAAATCAAGTACACATCAATCATCCAAGCATGTGATATCAAACAATCAAGTATGCATCAATTATTCGGATACATATAATCGGTCGGATTCACCAGATGCTTGCGCTTGTGGTGGCCTCTACTGCTCTATAGAGCCATTGCTAATGGGTTTCACCCTACCACGCACAAGGTTAGCCTTCAAACATCTAAGGCCATTATTCTGCCAAAGACTAGGGCCTCCTACTACTCTCACCACTTGAGTCAGTCCGCTCTACGTGAGACTAACGAACTCTTTAGAGTTTCAAGATGCAATCCTTACTTGAATCCTTACCTAATTATATACACTACAGCACCACCATGAAATCTCAACAAGATATTCATGGAATTACGTCCATTCCATTCAACACCACCATGAAATCTCACCAAGAGTTTCATGGAATTACGTCAATCTCATACCACAACCATGTCTCTCCACCAACCACAAATTTATCAAGCATAACAATCTCATGCCAATATCCAACCAACCAACCAACCATGATTCATGAATTTATTCATACCAAGCTCATCAATTCTAGTCCCATTATATCAAATAGAACATACAAGGCATCATACTTAAACTTTTTAATGAGATAAATCAACCAATCATTAGAAACATACACATATTCAACCAACTCTGTCAATCTCGCTCAGGCTAAAGAGCTCTCACTCAAACGAGAGGAACCCTCGCTCAAGCTACTAGCTCTCGCCTAGGCAGGATTGCAAACAGAGAGCACATCGAGGTCTCGCTCAAGCTAGCCCATCTCGCTCAGGCAAGATTACTTTAGCTCAGGTGAAAGGCCTTCGATTAGGCGAACCCTCAAAACAGAGCTCCTCGCTCAGGCGAGAGCTCCTCGCTTAAGCGAGAGCTTTTCGTTTTGAGCGACCACCCATCTCTCCTAGACGAGTTCCGCAGAACCCACCTGCTCTCATGCATGCCAAACCAGATTCAAACAACACCATGAGCACAAACAATGTATTATCACACAACAAACAATATATATCAAGCACCCAAAACGTAAAACAGACCCAACAGGCAAAATAACTTAAAAATAGTGAAACCCTAGCTTCCCTTACCTTAACAAAAGCTATTGTGAGGGGGGTTTAGACACTGGCAAAAGGGCACCACATCTCTAAGAACACCAAAAAACTAAAAAGAAAGGCACACCAGCACGAGGGTGAGGTTCTAGAAAGAACCCATTTTTAAACCAAAGCAAAAGGATTTGAAAAAGAAAGGCGAAAGTTGGAGCTCAACTTACATGGAGGGAAACACTCACCAAGCTTGGATGGGGACCAAACCCTAGCAGAGCTCTGTTGGAGAAAAGAGAGCAATAAAGGGAGCTATTTTGCAAAGTGAATGCAAAATGGAAACCAAGAGGCTGGAAGGGGGTCTTGGGGCACCCTATGGGTTAGCCTTAGGCCCAACAGATAAGGCTAGGCCCTTAAACATTTAGGACAGAAAAAAAGTGGGTGTTACATATGTTTCATTTTTGAATTGCATTAAGGAAGCTAATCTTCTATAAATTATAGCTTTCTATGCACATGTAAGGGTTACCCTTGAATTGCATAGTAGAAGCATAATTGTTGAGAGCACTCCACTTCTTCTACTCTAATTTGAGAGCACACTTGGCTATCCTTCTCCTTCATCTCCTCTAGCCACCTTCCATTCCATAACACCAATTGTACTCTTCATATTCATAAATCCTCCATTTCCGAGAGCAAGCCTCAACTCCTTCTCCATTTTCGCTGCATTTTCACTCATCCTAAGCATTCTCCATGGATGTCCTTCCACTTCTCCACCAAGGACTTCCATCAATTGGTATCTAGAGCTATCCAAACCTTTGGTGCATCCATCCTCTTGGTTTGGGTAAGGTTCTTTGTCCATACTTGTGTTTTGTTTTCAATTTTCGTGTTGTTCTTCTTCTCCATTGTTTTCTTCAAGTTTTTTTCTGTTTCTTCATGTTCTTGTTGTTTTCCGCTGTTTGACATTGAGGCTACATGAATCTCCATTGATTCATCTTGTAGTACTCCTTGCTTCATTGGTGTAAATCTGTTTTAGGTTCCATTTTCGTTTTCCAACACTTGTTCTTTGATTCCTTGCTGTTTTTCTTCATCTTAATCGGTGCATCTTTTCATTTTCAGTTCCTTATGTTGTGTTTTGTCTTAAGTCATGTTTAAGCACTTTATTTCATCTTCATTTTCTTTCATATTGCTGAATTTTGCACTTGCTTGATGAGAACCAAGTCCTACATCACACATTTGAGTTATGAACTTCAAGTGATGCTTGTGGATGTGTAAAGAAAACGTCTCACTATTTTTCATCCATTTCACAAATTGGATTCATGCTTTTGAGTGTCTAAGATGTTCTTCTATGTTCATGCTTGATTTTAGTTCATAATCAAGTTCTTTCGCTTTGTTTTCCATAGAACATCTTCCATAGTTTCAGAGAGCATTTCTGCTCTAATTTTCCTCTATTTTCTAGTAAATCACTGAATGCACAATCTCTGTTTCTCATTTATTGTAAGTAACTGTGTGCATCAAAATTCAATTTGATTTTTGCCTCATTTAGCTAACATCTAAACGAAAAATACAAAAAAGGAATCATTCAAAAATGTTGAGTACAAAAAAATGAAAAATCGTTAAAGTTGAGGCTTATGCTTACGTTTTTTGGCACTGCAGTTTTCAAATTTCACTGTTTCATTGTTGTTCTATGCGTTTTCATGTGTTTTTAGTGCTCGTTTTCACCATATTTTTTCCTTGAGTGTGTGCTCTATATTGCTTCAATATTGCTTTGCTTTGAAGTTGAATTACTTCCTTCACTTGCCACTATTTTGCAATGAGTACTTCAACCATACTTTGAGCACTTTTATCTTGTTGTTTTTGCTGTCTTTCATCTATTTTAGTGCATTTCTAGGTTCCTTTTGTGGTGCTTGCCTTTCTTTCCAGCCTTTAATTTGTTGTTTGTCAATTCTTCTTTACTCATTCAATCATGTTTCATTAAATTCTCTTTGGTTTAGCATTTCTAATTAGCTTTTCTTGCTTTCTCCTTTGATTGGTTCATACACTTGCCTCTCGATTTTTTGTTCTTTGATGATGCAATGGAGTTTAGAAAGGTTTCTATGATACGTTAGCATCTTAGGTGGTGGATATTGAAGTAGAATTTTAGCTTGTGTGTTTTCTATAAGATTGCCTTTTCCTCACCTTTGAGAGTTTGAGATTTTTGAGCCTATTCATTTGAGAGAGAATGTGTTAACTAGTTTGCTTGCCATAATTTTGTTTTTTTCTTTCTTTCACTCTTTGTGCAGGTTTATGTTGTTATTTTGGCACTAAACAGTGGTTGTTTGGTGATGATTTGAGCCTCACTTTGGTGGCCTAAGGTGTTTTACAAGTGCCTTAGTTGGAGGTTGATCTTTGCTCATTCAAAAGGAGGCTTCAAGCCAAGCAAGTGGTTCTCGGAATTGTGCAACTTGGCAACACATTGGTTGCATATTTTGGATCTCATTTCAGCCACACCTTTTAGTTCTTTTAATTGTGTATAACTTGGACATTTATTTAGGTACAATTGAAGCATTCTAAGGCATTTTATTGGTTCTCCAAAAATCCTTAAAATCTTATTTTCTAGCATCCAATTTACTCTTGGTTTGCTTCACTTTGTACCAAAACTTGTGCATCAATTTTTATTGCTTTGAACATTCCATTGTATCCATGGCCTACTTAGGTGTCTTGGGGAACCAAAGGTGTTCAATCCCATCTCCTAAGTATAACCCTTTTCATACTATAGTGCATCGTTTTTAGTAAGTGAGTGTGTAGAAAGTTCTAAGATCTTTCTGACCTTGCTTTTAGGCCACATAGTTAGACGCTTAGTGGTTTAAATTTGTGAGACCAAAGTCTCTAAAAGTTTTGCCATTTAAGGGTCCATTTTTAGTGTTAGTCTTTTCTTTTCTTTGAGTCTTGTTTGTACTTGTTTTGTGCTTAGTGTCTCAAGTGATTCTATTTACTTAGCACTTAGACAATTGTGTGCTCTTTGAAACCTTTTGCAAGTTCATCTTGGTTAGGATTGGCTTTGGTACTTAACAAGTCTTAAAGACTCACCTTGTCTAACCTGGAGATTTACTTGTCCTTGGTTTCTTCTTTCACACTTTGTTAAAGTTTCTAAGTTCTTTCAATCACCATGAGCACTAGAAGGGCTACTCGTGCTAGTACCCAACATCAACAACATGTTGATGAAACCAACCTCCACACAAGTGGTGATGAGGAGGTTGAAGTTGATCCTAGAGTCCTAAATAATCTCTCTCAAGAGGTTAGGAACCTAAAAGCTCAAATGGCTTCCATGCAAGCCAATCTTCAATTAATTGTAAATCAACTTAACCATCCCACTCATTCCACCCATGCCTCTTCTAGGCTTTCTCGTGCTACTTCAAGGAATGACTTTAAACTTTTTGAAAGTCATGTTGTGGAATTCAAAAATAACTTTCAATTTTTTTTTTTTAAAATGACTTCCAAAAATGGGTAGATTAAGAATTTAAAAGTTACATGATTTCCAATTCATATTTGCCTTATAAAATGGATTACACAATTTAAAAGTTCTATAATTTCCAAATTACAGGATTTCCAAGTCATATTTACCTTATGAATTCTATAATCCAAAAGTATTTTTTACCTTCAAAAATTCGGACAATCTAAACAGGTCAAAACAGAAATTTATTATATGAAGGTGCAGGAAGAAGTTACCAGCCACGGATGGTCATACATGAGTCACAAGGCCACACTACTCAGGTAAGGAGGGTGTTATTAAATGAAATGATTGACCTTCGTGTATCCAAAAATATTTGCCAAAAAATTCTATGGACCACGAATCCACGATGAATCAGCACGTGGGAATACATAATATTTGGGCTTATAGTTCTTGGCTTTGCTTCTTTTCGCCTGTTATTACTTTCTACACTTTTATATTTTCTTCTTGCACTTTTATAACGGTAAGAAATGTTAAAAATGTCTTTTTTTCATACAATTTTCCCAGAAATATTCTAAATTGAGTGACCTAAAAAGTTTTTACATTACAATTTCAAAAATTAAAAATATGTTCCAACTTTTGGCTTTTTAGGTAAATGCGTATAAAATAGTATGCATGATTTGCTATTGTTATATGTGGAGCTTGATCATCGAGGTAGGAGACCATCATCAAGTAACTACACAACCTAATTAGCTAAACATCATTGAAAAATTAATTTCAAATAATGAAATACTGAATATAACATTAATTTCTTAACTTTTGTATAATTAAAAAACATTTTGATAAGCGAGTTCCAGATCTTTCCAATCAAAATATATGTAAGGATATTTTTCATGGATGACATAACTGGTGCAGGTACGTAGACAGTCTAACACTGTTAAAATTTGATGAGTTAAGTTAAAATTTTTAACCCGTTAATTCACTTTAATTTATTCTGCATGACACATTTTTTTAATAAAAAATAAAATAAAAATAATTTAGAAAGTTAATCTATGTTTTATATTACTTGAAACAAATAAATATATTTAATAATTACACTAAAGTAATTTAATATGTAAAAATAATAATCATTTTAATTTATTTGATTAAAAATATTAATGTATTAATTAAAACTTAAAGTATATTTACAATGTGTTTTTTATATAAATAAAAAATTTTAAAATACAAGCTAAAAACAATTGAACAGTCACTTTGTTGACTCATTACTCAATTAGAAATTTCAACTTCTTTTCCTATGGCGGGTTAGTCTTGTAACATCCCAATTTAGTAGAATAATTCTAATAAATAAAACGTTGCAGGATTATAGTATAAAATGAAGTACCAACAGAAAACATATAAGAATAATCTTCTAAAGTTATCCATAATATTATTAGAGGAAGAGTACTAAGGCACAAAACATTGGCCATAAGCTTAACTTGAGAGTGCTCACAGAGCAAGGAGTTGCAAAAAAATAAATAAATAAATAAAACGGTATGACAAAAGTTGCTCAAAAGAGCACCAACTACCATGCCCAAAACAAGACAACAACATCACTATCATCTGAACGATCTTCAGGAATCTCCACGTCTGCTCACACCAAGGATTTGGTGATCATCGCAAAAAGAAACACCACATAAGAAAAACACAAGCAAAAGGGTAAGCTAGAGATAAAATTTTTAACATGTTATTGAGCAAGCATATCATAAAACAGGTTATAGACAAGCAAAGCAGTAAGCACCCAAAACATGTGAAAGCAAGCAATTGAAGGACTCTCTAACTTAATATCCGGATCATACTGTTGATATAGAATTCTAAAGGAATTATGCACCTATGCTGGTTTCTAAACTCTGCAGAGTCTAGGCGCAAGGGGTTATCACCCAACCACACACAGGGTTAATCCTCTAATGTTTTGGGCCCAATACGTCCCAAGACTAGGACCTCCTGCCACTCTCACCACATAAATTATTCTACTCTATGTGAGCGTGAATAATTTTTAGAGTTCAGGATACCTTCCTTTATCTAGACATCTCCTATATCAAGGTATACACTAACCACCATCATTAAGATTTTCCCTTGAAACTCTTTTACCAAAAATTTCCAAATGCCATCTCAATCATTCAAGTCTCATGCCAAACCACCACCAATCAAACAAGTCATATTTTCCATTTCATACTCAACATAACAAGATTTCATTTAATCTCATACTTTATAAATGCATACCATGACATACATATATAACAAAATAGTATTCATCCCAAATAAATGAGTGCCAACATTTAAGTGCCTACAATTCCATACAATCAAGCATAACACACAATCATAATACTTACAACAAAATTCCTAAGTAAATTTATTATCACAAAACCAAAATTACTACAGTAATGCGTGACACATTTCTCGAGCTACACACTTCTAATCTACGATCCAACCGGTCAAACCATAAAATAGCATGTTACGAACCAAATGTCAAAATTTGAGCTCAATCCAACGGTTAATGAGTCTGGAAAGTCAATTTTATTAAAACTGCGCATATCAGAAAAATACACAGTCGCCCAGCGAGCCAAGAAACTCGCCCAGCGACTGTGCGACGCATCAGAATACGAGGAATGACGTCAAACATCACAGTTTCATTAATATTTGAACCCCTAACTCAGAAATATACCAAAACTAACGTTTTCCAATCATTTAAGCATAAAACAGAAACGAAAACAAACCACATATTTCAAAAACGCGAAAAAGAACCTAGCTTCCCTTACCTGGAAAAAGAGGGCTAAAGGAAATGATAGCCCTAACAGAAGCTCACCACAGCTCAACAACAGCTTAGGAAAACTGAAATAAGAGACGTAAGAGTACGAAAATAACTTAGACTTATAGAGATTGATGTGAGACTAGAGCTTAGGAGCTGAAAACGAAAGGAACCAAGAGGAGGGATCAACTTACGTGGTAGAAGGAGGGTTCAACTTTTGAAATCGGGGAGTTCATTCAAGTCCTAGAAGAGCTTTCTACTTCAGCACAGGAGACACAGGAAGGAACTGTTTCTGTGAAATGAGGTAGAATAGAGAAGTGAGTGACTGAAAGGGGGTCTTGGGATGCCAAAGTGGGCTGAACTTGGGCCCTCGAAAAGGCCAGACCCAACCATTTTTACAGAATAGGGGTGTAAAAGAAAAAGGGGTCTCACAATCTCCCCAACAACAAAAGTTTTCGCCCTCGAAAATTAAGACTTACCATAAAAGATGCGGATACGACGTCCTCACGTCCTCCTCTAACTCCCATGTAGAGTTACCCATCCTGCAGTCCCAAACGACTTTGACAAGACTGATCGACCTCCACATGATAACCAACTGGAATTATTGCCTCTATGTTATGCGATATGGTGTTAAATAATGTAGTTTGGTCAAACCACCGTCCTCAAAATAACTTTTCAACCTCAAAAATGGAGCTTACAGGGTCCCTTTACGTTCGATCCACTAATTTTATCTAATATACAGAATTTACCTTCCTTATGCTCTTCAATACCTCTCTTAGGTTGTACCAAAAATCTGAATATAACTTTTTTTAATCTAAAACATGTTAGTTGTCACTTCACACCACCTTGTTCTCTCCTTGAAGCATCATTCCAATGACTTGATCGCGCTTGACTTCTGGCCTACTATCCCATATCAACACTCTTGACCACATTTATTCATAACTATCCATATACATCATGCTTCCTTTATTAAGTTGGACCACTAGATAACAAAGTCACCAACAATGCTACCCCCACTTCTAAATTTGAACTGTTATGGCCCACAAACTCCTTCTAGCACTCCATCTTCATTTCTAATCCACTAACATGTAATCATCTCTCCACCATGTTCTTAGAACCACATTTTTTTAACTTGAAATCACGAGTTTAACCAGAACCTAGCGATCCTTTGATACAACTCAAACTAGGATTGTCTGATTCACGTTTTACCAACCACTTTGAGAAACTCATTAGTTCTAGTCAGATGACTACACTAATGGAATCCTCTTAGAACTCCACTTCCCTGCTTCGACACAAATACTCCTCCACCAACTCTTTCTCTTACCTCTAGGCTGACACTCCATCTTGAAACCATGGTTCTTTCATCTTTTACTCCTCTTGTCTATTTTATCTTGTTCAACTCCACACATCTACCCTTAGACGACCACTTAATACCTTTAACTAATCCTAATAAGAACGACACCTTTCTTGCTTTTTTTTTAGAAGACTCCTCATCACATCAACCACCAGGTCATGAGTAAGATAACTCTTCTCCTGCACCTCTTACCCTTGATAAACATAACTTAGTACCATTTTGTCGTGCTACTCTGATCCATACACAAACTCATTTTTGGTGTGTTGTGTCATAGTAGACCTCAAAGGCTTACATGCACCAAAAATGATCAACCTTGAAGCATGAATCAAGCTCTTCTTCAACATCCTGGAGGCTCTCTTCGCACTTGAGAAACTTGTCGCAAAACTCTGATAATACCGTTAATCTGTTTGAAATTTCTTACCTTCATCATGTTTCCACTCTTTAAAACCATAGGCCCAAAAAGTTGTTTCTCCCATTTCCAACATTTACCCTTGAACAATTTTGCATACCACTACCTTTCTAACAAATCATTCACCTACTTCTTTTACTTCGCAATATAAGCATGAACATCCAATTTAGGAACTATTGGCAATGGTTCTTCTTTGAACACTCATGTAATAGTGAAACCCACCCCCTCTATGGTGGAAATTCCAGTACTTGCTTCAGAACCACGTTTAGAAACTTTTTCATAAATAAGATCCTTTGTGTCTATTTTTCACTTGCCTTTGTTAAAAACCTCTTATTCACGTGACACAATGCCTTCACCTTTCAACTTGTCCATCACTTGATGCACAACCACTGAGTTATCTCCTTGAATCAAAGAATATCACTTTGCTAGGTATCACATCCCATAGGACTGAGATTTGGAAAAACAACCAATTTATCCTTTATATTATATCCTAACCTTACCAAGGGAACAATTCAAATCGACTTTGAATTTGAACCCTTTGGTCATCGCAGGACAAACCACAGACTTGAGCAGTCTTCACTTGACTATAACAGTTGTGAAACCACCATCTCAATTCTTACTCCCTCTTACATATAACCTTGATTGATTCACCATATTGGCGACACCAAGAGGTATACGACTCCAAGCAAAATCGACTTAGTCCAATCATCACTTTTGTAACCTGTATCATGGAATGAGGTTACTCGTGCTAACCACCTCAGCGCCACTCATCGTAGACACACTGTCAATAACCCAAAACTTTTCTTTTCATTTCCTCCATCATTGTGCTCTAACCTCATTGGTTGTCCTTCCATACAAGAATGATCTTTAAAGATGTGCTTCTCCTTCGGGTACGCAAAACCTTCCATCTTATACAAGGTCAAACATATCTCTCGTGTGAGTCACCTTACTTAGAAAATACTTTCTACTCTTGCTTGATTAATCTTCCAAATTTTGCCTCAACTTAACCTCCCATCAGAGGGTTTAACATCCTTATAAACCTCATGGTATGTAGCCTTCTTAGCTTTAACCTCAAACTTTCAACAACTTTCCACCTTAGAACTCAACATTTCTGAGATGTAGAACCAAATTGATTTTCTCAAGCGTTGTTACACTTGCATGCATTCATATTTTCCATTGTTCTAACCTTCGAATTCCACTCCTTTTGGAAAACTAGAAGTATCTAATTCCAAAAACTGGTCCTTGCAGCTCCATCTGACCAAACATTGTTTTATGAACTCTAGCATCTTCTCCTAGTCTACTAACCCAAAACTTATCTTCCCTCGCTCAACGATATACATCATACAACAACTTCCTATGTTTGAAGCAAGAAGTTGCCTTAGAGACGTCATTCAACACTTGTAAAGGTAAGCAGGCCAAGTTGGCCTTGAATCTACATTTCTTTACCACCATAGACACCAAACACAAACCACAGAGGCACAAACCAGACAATTAGAACATACAAAACAAAACTCCATCAACTACTGACAACCAAACCTTTTGTTTGACACCTTTCTATTCCTAAACCATTCGAATTAAGAAATGAAAACAACATTTGATCTAGTCAAGAGTGTGCACCCTCATTACTTTATCAAAATGTTTTCTGTTCTTAAAACTCTTGGTTCCACAAACAAACTTGACTAAACTTGAATACTTAAGCCCGCAAGACATGACAAACCCACAACCCTCAGGTCATCCTAAGGATGACCTGCTCTGATACCATAAATGTAACGTCCCAATTTAGTAGAATAATTCTAATAAATAAAACGTTGCAGGGTTATAGTATAAAATGAAGCACCAACAGAAAAAATATAAGAATAATCTTCTAAAGTTATCCATAATATTATTAGAGGAAGAGTACTAAGGCACAAAACATTGGCCATAAGCTTAACTTGAGAGTGCTCACATAACAAGGATTTGCAAAAAAAGAAATAAATAAATAAAACGGTATGACAAAAGTTGCTCAAAAGAGCACCAACTACCATGCCCAAAATAAGACAACAACAACACTATCATCCGAACGATCTTCAGGAATCTCCACGTCTACTCACACCAAGGATTTGGTGATCATCGCAAAAAGAAACACCACATAAGAAAAACACAAGCAAAAGGGTAAGCTAGAGATAAAATTTTTACCATGTTATTAAGCAAGCATATTATAAAACAGGTTATAGACAAGCAAAGCAGTAAGCACCCAAAACATGTGAAAGCAAACAATTGAAGGACTCTCTAACTCAATATCTTGATCATACTCTTGATATAGAATTCTAAAGGAAGTATGCACCTGTGCTGGTTTCTAAACTCTGCCGAGTCTAGACGCAAGGGGTTATCACCCAACCACACACAGGGTTAATCCTCTAATGTCATGGGCCCAATACGTCCCCAGACTAGGACCTCCTGCCACTCTCACCACATAAATTATTCTACTCTATGTGAGCGTGAATAATTGTTAGAGTTCAGGTTACCTTCCTTTATCTAGACATCTCCTATATCAAGGTATACACTAACCACCATCATTAAGATTTTCCCTTGATACTCTTTTACCAAAAATTTCCACATGCCATCTCAATCATTCAAGTCTCATGCCAAACCACCCCCAATCAAACAAGTCATGTTTTCCATTTCATACTCAACATAACAAGATTTCATTTAATCTCATACTTTATAAATGCATACCATGACATACATATATAACAAAATAATATTCATCCCAAATAAATGAGTGCCAACATTTAAGTGCCTACAATTCCATACAATCAAGCATAACACACAACCATAATACTTACACCAAAATTCCTAAGTAAATTTATTATCACAAAACCAAAATTACTACAGTAATGCGTGACACATTTCTCGAGCTACACACTTCTAATCTACGATCCAACCGGTCAAACCATAAAATAGCATGTTACGAACCAAATGTCAAAATTTGAGCTCAATCCAACGGTTAATGAGTCTGGAAAGTCAATTTTATTAAAACTGCGCATATCAGAAAAATACACAGTCGCCCAGCGAGCCAAGAAACTCGCCCAGCGACTGTGCGACGCATCAGAATACGAGGAATGACGTCAAACATCACAGTTTCATTAATATTTGAACCCCTAACTCAGAAATATACCAAAACTAACGTTTTCCAATCATTTAAGCATAAAACAGAAACGAAAACAAACCACATATTTCAAAAACGCGAAAAAGAACCTAGCTTCCCTTACCTGGAAAAAGAGGGCTAAAGGAAATGATAGCCCTAACAGAAGCTCACCACAGCTCAACAACAGCTTAGGAAAACTGAAATAAGAGACGTAAGAGTACGAAAATAACTTAGACTTATAGAGATTGATGTGAGACTAGAGCTTAGGAGCTGAAAACGAAAGGAACCAAGAGGAGGGATCAACTTACGTGGTAGAAGGAGGGTTCAACTTTTGAAATCGGGGAGTTCGTTTAAGTCCTAGAAGAGCTTTCTGCTTCAGCACAGGAGACACAGGAGGGAACTGCTTATGTGAAATGAGGTAGAATAGAGAAGTGAGTGACTGAAAGGGGGTCTTGGGATGCCAAAGAGGTGAATTAAATTGTTTTTTTACCTTTAGTATTTTTTATATTTTTCATAATCGTGGAGATATAAAAAGAATAAATGTTGTATTTGGAGGCGTTTACGATGGATGAATAGTGAGATTATTCCATTATCTCATTCCGCTATACATGTGAAAATTTATAGGGTGACCAAAATTGTTTTCCAAATGTACCCTCGTTTTCATGGAACGTTCCATGCACGTGAAAATATGGCTAGAAGGAAAGATGCAAACAATGGTTGGAGGAACGTTGGAATGGTGGCTCACGTTTTGCAGCTCCATGTGACCAAGATAAGCCATGTTGAAGCATTGGAATCAATTTTGGGTTGTGTTTGAACCAATTCCAACATTGTATGAAGGACGCAGAATCGATTGTAGAAGGTGTTGGAACCGATTGCATAGTTTTGTATATGTTGGGGGAATCAATTCCCTTGTGCATGGAACTGTTTGCATGCATATTTATATTTTTTAACTTTGTTGCATAATTTTTTTGAAATTTTATTCATTAAATAAAATTTCTAAAATAATTCTAACTCGTCTAAAGATCATTTTGTATGACTTTCACTTTGTTGCATATTTTTTTGAAATTTTATTTATTAAATAAAATTTCTAAAATAATTCTAACTCGTCTAAAGATCATTTTGTATTACTTTTACCATCAAGAAGACAATTTGATAATTTGACTTTTCAATCTATTCCAATAAATATAATTTGTTATATAAATCAAATCATTCATAATTTTTTGCAAATTTTACTCCAAATTCACTCCATCAATACTTTCAAATTCTTTAAAATAAACAACAAAAAATTTACTCTCAAATCCAATCCCTATATGAGGGAGGGATAAGCACTTAAAGAAAGCACATAAACTAAGATTCTCTCAATGTCCACCACCTAATATGCTATCTCCATGATAGCAAACATTGAAAGACTTTCTGCTATGCACCAAAGACACCCATACCTGAGAGCAAGCAATTATAAGGAAAGGCAATGAAAAAAAAACAAGAAAAGCAAAGAAGGAATTTCTAAACACTAAGAGATTTAAGATCAAACATGACGGAAAGAATTTCAAGAATTGACAATCAAAAAATTAAGACAACAAATAAAAGCTGGCACAAACAAATGGAACTTAGAATGACACTAGAGTGGAGTAGAAAAACTTAAACTGAAACAAAAATATTGAACAAGCAATGGCTCTATGCTCCTTGCACTTGTATTCTAAGAATGAGTGAATGAAATCACGTCTTAACAAGGCACAAATCAAGAATTATGGAGAAATAAAGCAAGCCATGCATGAACAAACATAATAGCACTAAACAAAGCACACAAACAAGAGAAAATTGTACTGAAATTGATTTTTCGAACACTGCCAGGCCAGAAAAACTTTAACAGAGGCCTCTACTTCGCTGATTTTTCATGGATTCATTTCTTAACATTTTTGAGTGATTTTTTTTTTAATTTCGTCCAGATGTTATTTTTTAGAGGAAAAAATAATATTGAATTTTGGTATAGGCATGTATTCGTAATAAATCGCAAACAGAGAGTGTGCATGCAGCAAAATTGAGTCAAAAACTGGTGCAGTGAAACAGTTTTGGGAAACATAGATGTTCTTGAAAGAAATCAATTGTATGAACTTGAAAGTGATCTAACTTCAAGTATGAACCATGTAAGAACATATAAGACTCCAGAAAACACAAATCAATCGGTGAAAAATGAAAGCAAATGGACTGAATCTGAGCACAAACATCCACAAGCTTCATTGACATGATCATGGCTTATTGTGTGATGTTACAACGTGATTTCATCCTCAAAACGAAATTGGAACCGTTTAAACTAAGATTTTGTGATTAGCAAAGCAATAAACATGACGTAGACAACATAGAGAGATGATGAAACTGAAAATTAAATACAAATAATAGAGATTCACTTATTAAAGAGAACGAAAACAACAGGGAATGCAAAAAAATAGTGCTAACAAATTAGAACCTAAGAACACTTGTATACCAATGATTCAAGGAGAACTACAATTTGAATCATTAAGATTCATGTAGACTCAATGTCAAATAGTAAAAATGATAGAAAACACAAAGAAGACATGAAAATTGAAAGAAAAACAACTCTGAAACACAAATTAAACAAGAATGGATCAAGAACTTACTCAAACCCATGACAATTGGATGAACAAGGCTTGAGTGGCTCTAGATACTACATGATGGAGCTCCTTGGACGTGAAATTGATGAAGAAACTCCATGAGCATGCAGTGGAGTGGAATGGAATGGAATAAGGTTGAAGGCCCTTGAGCTATGGTAAATGTGTGGAGTTATCAACATCAAGGCATTTACAATTCAAATTAAGTGTAACATTTATAAAGGTGCATGGAAGCTTATTTTATAGCCTAAGGAAGGAGGAGAATTTGGCTAGCCATGCTAATTAACATGTGCCAAATTCAATTTTAGATCTAAATTTATATCTCTTTATTTCATGGATCAAATGCCAAGTGGCAAGTCACACTTCTCACATTTGCAACATGTGAGAAATGTGGTAAACATGGCTTGCTTTCTAGAGCACCTATTCGGCCAAGGCTTGCTTAATGAGGTCGTGGGCCCAATTAAGCAATGCTTTGGTGAATTTTGATCCATTATTCAATGTGCAACAAAATTACAAAGGTGATCTGTAACATCTCGGTCGGATATTACTAATTTTAATAAAAAGAAAATAATGTTGAAATATAAACACATTTATTATAATATCTTTCCCAAAAACTCGGGAAAATAAAAACCATGCATTATAATATCCAAAAGATTTAATTCCAAGTTTTACATCTCCAAAACTAATTATAAAACCGAGTTACAAAAAGAAAACAAAAATAAGTTGTAATCGTAAAGTTTTCCAATATGCCCCACTCCAATGCTATGCCTCACCGAACCACCTGCAACATCATTTCATCTGCTCCCGTTTAACGAATTACACGATCATCACTAAACACAAACAAATAGGGTGAGCTATCATATATATATATATAAACATCACAACTCAATATCCACACTCACTCATCAGAGAACTCGATCCTCTAATTTCACATGCATGACTACCATCATGTTTATCCACATTCTATATCTTTAGATGATATCCTCAGGATACTCTTTGCAGCCACCACCTTCTAGCCACAATAAGTAGAACACATGAGGGAAATCATGCTACAAACCACACTCTACAACGCCAGATGGAGTTCCCAATACGAACCACAGTTCGTACTCTACACATAAGATTAGCACATCACTGGTCACAATCTATGATTGCTCAATCAAGTGAAGACCTTCCGTACAAGCCATAACTTGCACACTCACACTGGTAACATACACCATTCTGAGCCACAACTCAAGAGATGCTATTACACGATCATCGCTAAACACAAACAAATAGGGTGAGCTATCATATATATATATATATATATATATATATATATATATATATATATATATATATATATATAACCACAGTTCATACTCTAGACACAAGATTTGCACATCATTGGTCACAACCTATGATTGCTCAATCAAGTGAAGACCTTCCGTACAAGTCACAACTTGCACACTCACACTGGTAACATACACCATTCTGAGCCATAACTCAAAGAATGTCCAATGATTATCCTTCATCCCGAGCCACAACTCAAGAGATGCTATTCCGAGTAACAACTCAAGGAATGACACGTGTTTACCCCCCATCCTGAGCCACAACTCTAGGTATACCATTCTGAGCCACAACTCAAGGAATGCTCCAACAAAGTCCATCATTAAGGTATCATCCAAAGCCTTGTAGACCACACACATCTAACATACAAGCCCTGTCCTTGCATTATCAACTGGCACTGCTCTAGAGTCGTTAGGTGAAAGCCAATTGCAGACCGCCTGGCAGAACCTATATGCCGCTAGGCACCAAGCGCCTTAGAATCATTATGCCTCTACAAGTATCGTCTAGTAGAGCGAACCTCACTACCAGGTGCCACGCACTCCCAGTTCCACTGGAATTGTTGCTATCGCCTAGCGGTTCGTAGCCCACCACCAGGCGCTACATCAGTATAGTACCCCTTACTGGTTCTTTACAGTCCTGAATAGTTGCTAATACCCTCTTCTACCTCCACACTCACTTGAAATACCATAAACCTAGTTAGATATTGTCAACACTACTTCCAATTCTAATGTCCCAAGTCATGTGCATCAATTAGCTAGGTATTGTTATAATCTCATGTATTTCCACCATAACATTTCGCCTCTCATCTGGCGCCCAATACCTACTCTCTTCAAGTCTACTGAACACACTGACTCAACCTTACTTAGTTATCCTTTTAGTCCCTTGCCACCTTGTACTAAAATTTTAAAGATTCCCTTGCACTATATGCTAACTTAGGTCACCCAAAAGATATCACCATTTCTTAATTCCCTTTTTGCATCCATCTTCCATTCACAATCTCGTACTAACTTTTAATATCACAATTCCTCCAGCTCACAATTCAAACCATAGTATGCATTTACTAATAGCCCTAGCCCCTTGTCCAGATATTTTCCCCAATTCCACATTCATCATTAACCTAACTCCCAGGATTCCAGACCCATCATTACTCCTCACAACCACGTAGAGTCACTTTCTCGATGTTGGCGCCTGATAGTGTATCCAGTTCTAGGAAACCCAGAATTCCTTCATACATGATGAGTGCATATTTTTGCTCTCGTTTAATGTTTAATTATGGGTATTTAATTGAATTTGTGTGCTTAAAGATTGATTTAATTGGGATTTCCTATTATTGGGTTTATTGAGCATGAGATACAAAAACATGTTAAAAATAGTTTTTTAGTTGCATAAATGTTCTTTGGATATTTTGAAGTATGTTAGTGCAGCTACAGCTAAGTTGGGCTTATGGAGGTATGGAAATAAATTGATTAAAGCTTCATAACACCTTAAAGATAAATCCAAGAATAGGAAATTATCAAAAGCACAAAAATCCAAGCCAAGCATTACATGAAGACGGCAAGAAAAGCTTGAAAAAGTGAAGAAGTTTGGCTAAACCA